>Ga0172382_10003697_pt1 | contig 24011 bp, 19 predicted proteins | sample Leawel138RmetaG_FD_122245 | JGI IMG/M metagenome (GOLD analysis project Ga0172382, IMG submission 122245) | Leachate microbial communities from a municipal landfill in Southern Ontario, Canada - Leachate well 138R metaG | ecosystem: Engineered > Solid waste > Landfill > Unclassified | place... | reverse complement strand
TCACGGGGTTGGAGGACAACCGACACTTCGTGGAAGCCGTGTTCGAGGAAAAGGGGATGCTCGACAGCGATGTGGTGGAGAAAACGGTGGTGGAGCATTCGCTATCACTTTGTGAGAAGCACGGCGACTTGGGCGCGATCCTGCTGGAGTGCAGCATGCTGCCTCCCTACGGAGCCGCCGTCCAGGAGGCGACCGGTCTACCGGTGTTCGACTACATCACCATGATCGATTATGTACACGACACTGTTGTGAAACAGCGATACACAGGATCCATGTAATAGTAAGGCGAGGAGGTTATTCATGCCGGTATTTACAAGAGATGAGTATTTGGAACGTATTGCAAAGACCAAGAAATCGATGCAGGAAAAGGGGATAGACGTCCTGATGGTCAGCCATCCGGCGAATATGAACTATCTGACCGGATACGACGGTTGGAGCTTCTATGTGCATCAGTGCGTCTTGGTCGGGCTTGACAAGGAAGAGCCGATCTGGATCGGACGTGGCATGGATGCCAACGGCTGCCGGATCACCAGCTTCCTGAAGAATGAGAATATCTATGAGTATGCCGACAACTTCGTGCAGTCCCTCGAGAGACATCCGATGCAGTTCGTTGCCGACATCATCAAGAAACACGGTTGGGAAAAGAAGACCGTTGCCGTGGAGATGGATCAGTTCTACTTCACCGCACAGTCCTACGTCACGCTCCAGCAGAGCCTTCCCAATGCCAAGTTCACCAACGGCAACGCGCTGGTCAACTGGGTCCGTGTGATCAAGTCTCCCGCAGAGCTCGAAATGATGCGCCGTGCGGGCCAGATCGCCGTGAAGGTCATGGACGCCGCGAAGCTCAACATCCGCGCCGGTGTGCGTGAGTGCGATGCAGCTTCCAAGATCGTCGAGGCCCAGTACGCCGGTACCAGTCAGTACGGTGGCGACTATCCTGCGATCGTCCCGTTGATGATGGCTGGAGAAGCAACCAAGACTCCTCACCTCACATGGTCCGACAAGCCCTTCAAGAAGGACGAGGCCGTCCTGCTCGAGCTGTGCGGTGCCTACAAGCACTATCATGCTCCGATCGCCCGGACCATCTTCCTGGGTGAGAATCCTCCCAAGCTGATGAAGGATACCGCAGAGGTGGTCATCGAAGGGTTGGCCAAGACACTCGAGTGGATCAAGCCGGGAGTCACCGCAGAGGGAATCGAAGCGAAATGGAGGGAGGCTATCAGCCACTCGAAGGTCGTGAAGGAGTCCCGCCTCGGTTATTCGATCGGCGTGAACTATCCACCGGATTGGGGCGAGCACACCATCAGTCTCCGCCCCGGAGACAAGACGGTGATCAAGCCCAACATGGCGCTGCACCTGATCCCTGGCATCTGGTATGACGATGTAGGTTTCGAGATCGACGCCTCCATCCATATCACGGAGACCGGATATGAGTCGTTCTACGAGTATCCGATCGATATCATCTATAACAAGTGAAACGATGACGAAGACAAATCATGTATTGCCGACCATCGCGGATGTCTGGGCTGCTGCCGATAAGATCTATTCGGTAGTATCCGAGACTCCGCTGGTCGAATCGCCCGCAGTGGCGAAACTTGTGAATGCGGAATCTGTCGGCTTGAAGCTTGAACTGCTTCAGCCGACAGGCTCATTCAAGGTCCGTGGTGCGACCAATACGATCCTCTCGCTCTCCGATGAGGAACGTGCACGCGGAGTGATCACCTTCTCGACGGGAAACCACGGCAGGGCAGTCTCGTATGTAGCCAACCAAGTGGGGGTCAAGGCTGTGGTCTGCCTTTCAAAGCGGGTTCCCGCCTACCGGGTCGAGGCCATCAAGGCACTTGGCGGCACTCCCGTGGTCCATGGGAACTCACAGGACGAGGCTGAGGACCGCTACAGGGAACTCAAGGAAGAGCAGGGCCTGGTCCCTGTCGTTCCGTTCGACGACCCCCGTGTGGTAGCCGGACAAGGGACGATCTCCCTTGAGATACTCTCGCAGAATCCCGATGTCGATACCCTGCTCATCCCCCTTTCGGGAGGAGGATTGCTCGCAGGCATGGCGATGGCGATCAAGTCGCTCAAGCCTTCCGTGCGGGTCGTGGGCATCTCGATCGTCCGTTCGCCAGCGATGCTGGAGAGCCTCAAGATCGGCCGCCCTGCCGATATCGAGGAGAAGGACACCCTCGCCGATTCATTGCTGGGTGGGATCGGAAGGGAAAACCACTATACCTTGGAGCTCGTGAGGCGGTATGTCGATGAACATATCCTTGTCGATGAGGAAGATATCGAGAAGGGCATGCAGTACCTCTTTCATAACCATGGATTGGTTGCCGAAGGGGCCGCATCAGTGGGAATCGCCGCGCTGCTCTCGGGCAAGATCGAGGTGAAGGGGCGCAATGTGGTCATGCCGTTGACGGGGAGGAACGTCTCGATGGCCACGTATCTTTCCGTGATACAAAAAGGAGTTGATGTATGAGCAATGGAATACTCGTACTGTCGGAGCAAGAGCTCCGCAAGTTCGTGCAATTGGATATGAAGGTGATCGAGAAAATCGAGCTCGGATTCTCCGAACTCGCTGCCGGAAAAGCCACCGTCCCGCCGATCATGATGCTCCCGGTTCCCGAGAAAAACGGTGAGGTTGACATCAAGAGTGCGTTCATCAAGGGATTGCCGAGCATGGCGATCAAGATTGCCTCGGGATTTTTCCAGAACCCCGACATCGGACTTCCCAGCCAGAGCGGCCAGATGCTTGTCGTCAGTGCCGAAACCGGCTTCCTGGAGGCTGTCCTGCTCGACAACGGATTCTTGACCCAGGTCAGGACCGCTGCCGCGGGTGCGATCGCAGCCAAGTATCTCGCTCCCGATGGAGTCGATACCGTCGGTGTGTTCGGATGTGGAGTCCAGGCACGCTACCAGATGGAAGCTTTGATGCTGGTCAAGCCCTACAAGCGTCTCTTGATGTACAGCATCGACACTGATGAGCGCAAGCAAGCTTTCGTGAAGGACATGCAGCAGAAGCTTGGCATCGAAGTAAAGAGCATGGGTTCCGCAGGTGCGATGGTGGCAGAGTGTGGCATCGTCGTGACCACCACCCCCTCGAGGAAAGGGTACTTCGAACCCGAATGGGTCCACAGCGGCTTGCATATCACTTCGATGGGCAGCGATGCGGAAGACAAGCAGGAACTCAAGGGCGGTGTGTTTGCAAAAGCCGACCTGATCGCCTGCGACCTGCGTGCACAAAGCTTCAGGCTCGGTGAGTTGCGCGGTGCAAAGGAAGAGGGATTCGTCACCGACAAGACTCCGGTCAAGGAGATCGGTGAGATCATACGGACCGGAAAGTCGGCCCGCACGGACAAGAAGCAGGTCACCATCTGTGACCTCACCGGGGTTGGAGTCCAGGACACCATGATCGCCCTGATGGCATACGAGATCGCAAAGCGCGAGAAAGCAGGGATTGTCGTCCCCCGCTGAAGTACAGGAACGCAACATGAAAAAACTTGTCTTTTCCATCGATGAATACAAGAGAAGATTGAACCTCGTCAAGGAGCGGATGGACCACCGCGGGATCGAGTTGTTGTTGGTCATGGATCCCAGCCACATGAGTTATCTGACCGGTTTCGACGGGTGGAGCTTCTACGTTCACCAAGGAATCATCATAGACCTGAAGGATCCCAATCCGATCTGGTTCGGTCGTGCACAGGATTCCAATGCCGCCAGGATGACCACCTATCTTCCCGATGACCACATCTTCGGGTACAAGGATGAATACGTCCAATCGCGCTATATCCACACCATGGAGTTTGTCGCTACCCTGATGAAGGGAAAGGGACACACCTTGGCTGTCGAGATGGATGGCTATTGGTTCAACGCGAAGATGCTCCTCACCTTGCAACGTGAGTTGCCCGGTGTGCACATCGTCGACTCCGAGAACCTGGTCGGTTGGGTGAAGACCATCAAGAGCGATGCTGAGGTAGCCTATATCCGCGAAGCGGGAAAGATCACCGAAGCGGCGATGACACTCGCCATCGACTCCATTGCGCAAGGCGTGTGGGAGAAAGAGGTCGCAGCCCTCGTCTCAGCCCAGCAGATCCGTGGAACGGAGACCTATGGTGGCGATTCTCCGGCCATCTTCCCGATCATCCCAAGTGCAGAGCGGACCAGCTCAGCCCATCTGACATTCGATGCCGAGCGCAAGTACCAGAAGAACGATGTCGTCCTCCTGGAGCTGGGGTCGGCGCGCCATCACTACCATGCTCCTCTTTCGAGGACCGTGTTCATCGGAGAGCCTCCGAAGGACCTGCAACATGTGGCGGATGTCGTGGTGAACGGATTGCAGAAGACACTTGCGGGAATCGGACCGGGCATGCTCGCAGAAGAAGTCGAGGCGCTCTGGCGCTCCTGTCTGGTCGGTACCGGCGTGGAGAAGCCCTCCCGTGTCGGGTACTCGTTCGGTCTCGCATTCGTCCCCGACTGGGGCGAGCATACCGTAAGCCTGAGACCCGGGGACAAGTCCGTTCTGAAGCCGGGGATGACCATCCACTTCATGCCCGGTATCTGGCTCGATACCTATGGATTCGAGTGCAGCGAGCCGTTCTTGGTGACGGAGACCGGTTGTGAGAAGATCATCGAGTATCCTGAAAGACTGTTCGTGAAATAATGGAGAGTGGCCTGTTTGTCGGGCCGGAAGCAAGAGAGGTGAGTATGGCACAAGCAAAAGAAATCTGGGTAAGCAAATTCGGCGGAACATCTCTGGCCAACGCCCGACAGATCATGAAAGTGAAGGATATCATCTTCGCGGACGCGAGGAGGAAGATCGTGGTGGTCTCCGCACCTGGGAAGGAACACAAGGACGACACCAAGATTACCGACCTGCTGCTCAATTGCCACAAGTTGGTGGAGAAGGGCAAGCCGATCGACGAACCGTTCTCGATCATCCGCAGAAGAATCCTTGAGATCGCACGCGCACTGCACGTCGATGAACACAGGATGACCGCCGAGCTCGATGCGATATTCGTCCGTCTGCCTTCTGAGAAGACGGCTGACTATGCAGGAAGCCGCGGTGAGTATCTCAACGGACTGATGATCGCGGAGCACTTCGGTGCCGCATTCATCGATGCCGAGGATATCGTGAGACTTACGAAGGACGGAAGGGTTGACGAGATGACCTACGAGATCGCCAAAAGGGCTCTGGCGAGCGTCGATGGCCGGATCGTCATTCCCGGCTTCTATGGCAAGGGACCCGACGGGAAGATCAAGACCTTCAGCCGCGGTGGTTCCGATATCAGCGGAGCGATCGCAGCGAGAGCCATCGGGGCCGATGTCTATGAGAACTGGACCGATGTGTCGGGCATCTATATCGCGGATCCCCGTGTAGCGAAGAACGCCGGGCCTATCGCGCACATCACCTATCGGGAGATCCGTGAGCTGGCCACGATCGGCGCGAGCGTATTCCATGAGGATGCGATCGCTCCGGTCAGGACTGTCGGGATTCCAATCAATGTACGGAATACCAACGATCCGTCTGCCCCCGGTACGATGATCACCGCGAACCGGGACGTGTCCGCATGCCACTTGGTAGGAGTCTCTGGCAAGAAACCCTACCGCAAGGTGGCGTTCGACAAGTTCATGCTCGACCGGTATCCTGAGGTGACCGCTTCCATCCATGAGGCGATTGCCAAGAGAAACCTGGCCAGCGACCTGGTCGTCGATGCTTTCGATACGATCGTCGCCTTTATCCCTACCGAGATGGACGACACGGAGGCAGCGGCTCTGCAAACGGCCCTTGCTTCGGAACTTGAGATCGATGCCTGTACCGTTTCGGAACAGCTGGTCCTGATCGGCATAGTCGGCGAGGGTATTTCCCTGGAACCGAACCTCCTGCAGGCGGTGGCCGCGAAACTCGCCAAGCTGGAAGTTCCAGGTGAAGTGGTCAGCGGACCGCTTTCGGTCAAGCTTCTGCTGGCAGTCCCCGTTGCTGCCTATGCCGCGACATTGAATGCCTTGGTTGACCTCATCGTCTCCTGATCACGCTTCCGTTTCTCCATGAGAGGCCGTTTCCCTGGCTAGGGGAAACGGCTGTTTTACTGTACATCCACTCGAATATTGGCTATGATGACGACTAGCGGAGGTAGTGCAATGGAACGTTTGGCAACGACATATCTCGGACTGGAATTGAAGAATCCGATCATCGTGGGAAGCAGCCCACTTACATCTTCGGTGGACAAGCTGAAAAAGTGTGAGGACGCCGGAGCCGGTGCTGTGGTCGTGAAGTCCATCTTCGAAGAACAGATCGATCACGATGCGGCGAAGATGATCAGCGAGACCGAAGGATTCGTCGTGCATGCGGATGGGCAGGATTTCCTCGAGGAGGTTTCCCGCAACTACTATATCGATACCTACCTCTCTCTGGTCGAGAAAGCGACCGAAGCGATGGATATCCCGGTGATCGCGAGTGTGAACTGCCGGACAAGGGGATCTTGGCTCGACTATGTCGGTCGTTTTTCCGAAGCGGGTGCCGATGCACTTGAGCTGAACTACTATATTCTCCCATCCGACATGAAACGCAGTACACAGGAGATCGAGGATGAGTATTTTTCTGTCGTGAAGTCTGCCATGGACCAAGCGAAGCTGCCCCTCTCGGTGAAGATGGGATCCCATTTCACCTCCCTCGCCAACGTGGTCAAGCGTTTCGATGCCATGGGTGTCGACGGATTGGTCCTGTTCAACCGTTTCTACCAGCCTGACATAGACATCGAGAAGCTGACGACCAAGTCATCGGTAGTGCTCAGCAGCCCGAACGATTATACACAGTCGTTGCAATGGACGGCGCTTCTTTCGGCATATCTGAACTGTGATATCTGTGCATCCACCGGCATCCACTCGGGTGAGACCCTGGTGAAGATGCTCCTCAGTGGCGCGAAAGCGGTCCAGGTCTGCTCGGCGCTGATGAAGGGGGGGCACAAGGTGATCGGCCAGATGCTGGGAGACCTTACCGCGTGGATGGATCGCCAAGGAGCCGAAACCTTCGTGGACTTCCGGGGGAAAATGGCCCACAAGCGCATGGATGATCCCTCGCAGTGGGAACGTGCGCAGTACATGAAGTCATTGAACGTGGAGTTTTGAAACATGGATAAATCCAAGTATTGGGATATCGCTCCCTACGAGGGACAGGATGTCCTCGATGCGGTTGCCCGCATCAAAGCCTATCCGAAATTCCTGAGCAACATGGCTGAGGTCCTCTACGCCGGGAATATCATCAAGACGAAGTGGAAGAGCCACCAAATGAAGGAGATGATACCTCCGCTGCTCGATCAGGTGAAGTCGTACGACGATTTCCAGAAGTTGATCACCGCGGGAGTATTCTTGCCCACCATCGAGAGGAACTCGATGACCTCCTTCACCTTCAGCGGCCAGGAGAACCTTGATCCCGACACACCGTATCTCTTCATCAGCAACCACCGGGACATCGTCCTCGATTGTGCCTTGCTCGATTATGCATTGATGCAATCGGGCATGCCGTTCTGTGAGATGGCGATCGGTGACAACCTTCTGGTCAACCAGTTCACCACCGACATGTTCAAGCTCAACGGGGGGGTGACCGTGAAGCGGGAACTCCCGATGCGCGAACAGTACCAAGAGTCGATGCGGCTTTCCCGATACTTTGTCGAGCTGATCACCGAGGAGAAGAAGTCGATCTGGGTCGCACAGCGCAGCGGACGTTCGAAGGATGGCATCGACAAGACGAATCCTGCGATCATCAAGATGCTCTATCTCTCCTTCAAGTCCTCTGGAATTTCCTTCCAGGACCTGATCAAAGCCTGTCACATCGTTCCTGTCGCGATTTCGTATCAGTACGACCCGAATGATATCAACAAGGGGAGGGAAGAGGTCTCCAAGAAGCTTCACGGCACCTACACGAAGAAGCGGTACGAGGACTTGGTGAACATGCTCCGGGGCTTGCGCCGGTTCAAGGGCGATGTCCATATACGATTCGGAAAACCTCTCGCAGATACCTATGCGAATGCCGATGAGGTCGCGTTCGAGATTGACCGTCAGATCCACATCGCCTACAAACTGTGGGATACCAATTACTTCGCATACGACCTGCTCCAAGGACCGACCAGGTTCACCGATCGATATGCAGGCTTGAACACCAAGAAGTTCCTCGACCGTTACAAGGACCTCTCGGAAGACTTGCGGCATACCATCCTGCGTTCTTACGCCAATCCCGTGATGATGCAGCTCGAGGCCTTGGGAATGTGATGGACACGGGGAGGAAGGCACCGCGGATCTTCATGCCGGTCATGATCATCATGTGCCTGTTCCTCTGCTCTTGTACACGTACAGAGTTCTCGATCGACCAGGTCTCCCTGCAAGCCACCGCGGTTGCGTCCCACCATGTCCAGGAAGGGTTTTCCACGCTCTCGGAAGGATTGGCCGTGGTCGTGGGCTCATCTTCGTTCTCCGCTGAAGAGGAATACCAGGTTTCGGTGCACGATCCTTCCGGGACATTCTCCTGGGAGTTCGTCGCCAAGCCTACTACCGTCGCGGAAGTACCGTCCATCGTCAAGAACGACTTGCTGCTTCCGCCCGACTCCACACTCGAATCGGGCGCTCATGAGATCGAGCTCTACCTGAAGGACGGCAGGCGCCTGACCCGTCAGGTCGGATTCATTCGTCCCGATGTGCACCTGGATGCCAACCTGGCGAGGATCGCCGCGTTCGAACCGCTCTCTTGGGATGCGGATGAGGACGGCACGTGGTTCTTGCACGGGATCCCCGCTTCACCGGAGACGTGGACCTATACCTTGTACGACCGCTTTGGTCTTCCGTTCTTCTCATGCAGCGCCGACCAGGAATACATCAGGCTGCCCGAATTCGAAGACCCGCTGTTCCGGGAGCGCACGGGCATGATCACCGCCGTCACGCTCGATGCCAAGACGAATATCCTGTTGGTGCTGAGAACGTTCCTTACATGATCCGACCGACTGCCCTGAAGAGCTGATCTTTCGTGATCTCCACCACGAAAGTCCTGCCGTGCGGACAGACCGGATGCTCAAGTGCGAACACTTTCCTGATCAACTCCTGTGCAGTGGTTCGATCCACGGCATCCCCATCCTTGATCGCCGCGTGGCAGGCGATGGTCGCATAGAGACGCTTTTCAAGTTCATCCATGTCTCCCGCCGATTGGCTGCTGATGAACGTCACCACTTCCCGTTCGACCGATTTCCATGAGGCGGGAATGGTATCCAGTTCCCATGAGAGATCCGCCACTCGTCTCAGGTCGAGCCCATACGCCGCATACCAAGGTGCCCGATCCTGCAAGAACTCATCGACCGAACGTTCCACATCGAAGGAGAGCGGCACGATGAGCCGCTGTATTGATTTCTCGCTTCTCAACCGATCATAGAGGATCCTCTCATGCGCTGCGTGTTGGTCGATCATGTAGAGCGACTCACCTTTTCTCACGATCAAGAACAGGTCGAACACCTGTCCGATGTATGCGAATTCCTCTTGCTCCTGTACCGGTTCCTTGGTAGATGGATGGTCCTTCTTCGCAAGGATTTCCCTCGCCCTGTGGAACCATGAGTCGTCGGAAGGGCGCTCGTATGTCGACTGCAGCGTGGAATCGGTATGCCCATGGGTTCCAGCTTTACGGTGATGCGGTGCCGGTTCGGCTACCTGTGTCGCATCGGGAAAATCCGGCTGGAAAGGCACGGATGTTGCCAGCGAGAGGCGGGGGATCGATTTGCTGATCTGTTGGCGTATCATCACCACCACCTGGTGGTGGATCTCCGCCTTGTTGCGCAACTTGGCCTCCCTCTTGGCCGGATGGATGTTGAAATCCACCAATTCAGGATCGACGTCCACGAAAAGATAACAGTAGGGGAACGCTCCTCCGGGGAGCATCTCCTGGTAACCGTAGGAGACTGCCTGTACCAGGGCGTATTCCTCTATAGGTCTTCTGTTCACATAGATCTTGATGTGGGACCTGTCGGTCCTGTAGCACGCGGGGGTCGTCGCGATTGCACGCAATGAGAATCTTGAGGCTTCGTCGGACAGCTCGGTGACCTCGGAAGGCACAAGATGCTTGTCCTGCGACAGTGCATCGAGCAAACGTTGCTTGGCAGTCGTTGCAGGAAGATCGAGCCGCAACCGGTTTTCGTCATGAAGCCTGAAGGAGATTTCGGGAAATGCGATGGCTTTCTCCACTACCATGTTCTTGCACATGGTGAACTCCGTGGAGGGGCGCTTGAGGAAAAGCCTTCTTGCGGGGATGGAAGCGAACAGGTGTTCCACATCAACCCTGGTACCGCGATCGGGTCCTCCGGCTACGATCTCTCCCTCCATGCCATTGTCCACGACCACTGTTGATGCAAGCGTTTCTTCATGCTTGCTTGCTATCGTGACCTTCGCACTTGCGGCGATGCTGTAGAGTGCCTCGCCCCGGAATCCGAGGGTGTGCAAGGCATAGAGATCCTCAAGGGTGGAGACCTTGCTCGTTGCATGGGAACGACAACAGAGCGGCAGGTCCTCCCTGGCGATGCCGACCCCGTTGTCGATCACGGTTATCCGTTCCAAGCCACCTTCGACGATCTGGATGGTGATCTCGGTGGATCCTGCATCGATTGCGTTGTCGAGCAACTCCCGCACTACCGAGGACGGGCGGTCTATCACTTCCCCTGCGGCGATCCGTTGCGCTACCAGGGGATCGAGCACTTGAATTCTCTTCGGTATGTCCATGGCTCATCCTACCACACAAAAACCGTCCCTCACCAGAGGGACGGTCATGATCTGCCCGCGTGGCATCCTGATCAGAAAAGATTGATGTCGACACCGACCGTAAAGGCTGGGTTGGCAGTAGCACCCACCACCGATTGGGCGTTCCATGAGCCGGCGACAGGAGCAAAGAGTGCCAGGTTCGAAAGCTCGGCGTTGAACGTGAGCGGACCCTGTCGAACCGCGAGCTTGGCCCCGATCGCGCTGTCCGAAGACACCAGAAAATTCTTGGCCCTGGTAGTGATGGCAACGGAGGAGTCGGTGAGCAGTGCCTGTGCAGCGGAGGCGAATCCTTTTCTCGTATAGGAGAGGGAGAGGTCGAACCAGGAGAGGTCCAACGATCCGCTGAAACTCAGCAGGTCCTTGGAGAACACAGGCGCGAAGGAAGCGGATATCGGAAGCAGGTAGGAACCTTCCACGCTGAGGCGTTCCTTCGTCCACCTAAGGCTTCCCTCTGCAGTGTAGCTTCGCGCGACCGAAGCTCCGGTCCATGCACCATCAAGCGTCGGAAGTACCGAGGCAGACCTTTCTCGGATGAACAGGGGGTTGAACATGCCGTAGGAGAGTGCTCCCTCCTGCATCGCAAGATCACCCGACATCCCGAACGACCCGATCGCAAGATCCATTCCGCCATTGATGATATAATTGTCCAGGTTGCTGAGGAACGATCCGCCGGAGGTATAGAACATCTGCTTGAATGAGGAGGCGGTATCGTAGCCCACCAACGTAGCGAAAGCACCGCGTACTCCAAGTTTCATGCGTTCGGTGGAGACCAACGGCAGGCTCAGGTCGATTCCGGGAATCACGTGCGCCCGCTTGTTGGAATCCTTCATATCGATGTTCCCGATAGCGGAAAGTCCCAGGTCGGCACCATATGACTTGAACGGGGCGATTCCGATCCTGAAGCCTCCCAATTGCATTTCGGACAGGTCGTTCACGAAGAACCCGAGGTCGAGACGATCGGTATCGAGCGAGCTGGTGAGAGCGATGCTATCCTCGAGGACGTTGTCTGTACGTGTGGAGACATTGCGCACCAGCGGACCCATCACGATGTCCTGGTCTCCTCCGAGGCGGACCTTGAAGGAAGCATCATCCGAGCCGATCGACAGGTGATCGATCAGGCCGAGCAGGTCGGTCGAGGCATCGAAGACCTTCCCGATCGTCCCTGCATAGGTGGAACCGAACTTGAAGGGTGAATCGTCATGCGAATACAACGATGTGTCGCTGAGATCGACGGTAAGTTTCGGACCGATTCCAAGAGAGAACCCATCGCCTGCAGAGATCGTCACGACGGGCTTCACCGTCAGGTGATTCTCATCCGTGCCACCGAGGACGATTGTCCTGGTGAAGGCTGTGCTCATGTCCGCCGAGACGGACAGCCGGCCGGACTCATCCTTGGTCTTGCGCAACAGCACGGTCTGGCTGAGATCAGGATCAAGCGCCTCGGCCAAGGCGTTCTTGCCGACCGTGACGGTCGCGCCGAGGTTGATGCGCGGTACGTACGAAGTTGCTGCCTTCGCAATGCCGAATTCGCCTTCGATGCTGAAGAGACCCTTGGTGTAACGCAAGGAGAAGTAGGGCTGTGCATTTCCAAGATTGCCCTCTCCCTTGATGAAGGTTACCGTATTGGCCAAGAATCCGGAGAAACCGCCGGAGAAATCGAAGAGATTGCTGAATGCGGAAAGGAAACCGACTCGCCTGAATCCTAGGGCAGCCACTACACTGTCATCGGAGTAGGTCGCCTCGACCGCCAGGATATCCCCACTGATCGCCGGATTGCCCGCCAAGGGGACCAATCCGGAAAGATCGCTCTTGACCGGTACATGCCAGGAGCCTGTCGCACCGAGCTTGTTCCCCTGATACCCTGCTTCGGCACCAAGGACGAAATGGATGCCTTCGTTCGTGTCCAGCATGCGGCGGCCTGACCAATTGGTTGCGTTGAATGCTCCGAGAGACACCAACTGATCACCATCGTTGCTGTTCTGGGCAGCTCCGATGAAGCGGAAGTTCCATGAGAGCGTCCGGATATCGGCACCGATCGCCATCAGGAAATTGGGGAACATCGTGGAAACCGAGGATCCGTTGACGTCCACGATGGAAGCGAACGACGGAGCGTCGATATCGAACAGGGTCGCCATTCCGAAGAGGAGATCGAGGCCGAGCCTGCGTTCGTTCCTGATCCTCCACAGCAGATCAAACGCAGGATACGCCGCCATCTGTCCAGAGGGAGCTGCGGTGAGTACCGACGAGAGTCCGAGGGTCACGGCATCGCCCGCGTCGAACGAGAACCGCAATCCTCCGCTTTGGGCATCACCTTCCAGCCAATTGCTCAGGTACAGGTCATCTGCATAGCCTTCGAGGGCAAACCGTCCGAACTTTGCCTTGCCATGAACGCCGAGGTGTTCCTCGAACGGGCCCGAAGCCACCGCGAGCGAATTGACAAGCAAACGGTTGCCGAAATCGATCGGAGTCTTGTCATCGGCCAGGACATACAGAGTGTCTTCTTCCCGTCCGAACCTCACGTAATCGATGAACCGCATGGCACTGCTTACCATCGCAGCGGTTCCGCCGCCCTGCCTGAGTGTGAACACGTCATACGTCGAGGGAGAGAAGAGACTGCCGTCCGTCAGGAAGAAAGCCTGAAGTCCGATGGCAAAACTGTTGTGATGGAAGAACGGATTGATCGAGATGCCGATCTTGGGCAGGGAGCTTCCCCTGATACCGTCCCTCGAGATGTCGAAGCTTGCGGATACACCCCAATCGGTAGCGGGAGCCGGCACACCGGAGTCGGCACCCACGATTCCCTGCGGCCCCTTGATCGCCAAGGGATCCGTTTCGTAAACTGCCGCAGGAACTGACACGGCCGGTTCCTCAGCAGCGACGGTCACCACCGGTTCCGGAGGAAGCACCGCAGGAGATTCCTGGCGCAACGATGCGAGGTACTCTTCCTTCTGCATCGCGATGTAGGAGGCGACTTGTGCGTCCTCGGGGACGTAGGTCACACCATAGGCTTTCGCCAGCGCACTTGTTTCCGGGTCCTCCACATCACGTACATCGATCCTGTGGGCAACCGCATCGGAGACCGTGTCTCCCGTAACCTGCAGGTGCACCAATCCGACGCTCGAGAGTCTCTCTCCCGCATTGACAATGAGGGTCTTTCCGACGAGCTTGCCCCGTTCACCCACGTTCGCATCGACTCCATCGATGATCAGGTCGATTCCATCGATCGAAGAAGCGATGGTCGTGCTATCCACCGGACCGTCCGATCCGATATTCCCGAGAAGGATGACGTAATCGCTCTTTGCAGCGACCTCGTCGACCAGGGCTTGGGCTTGCGAGACGATCAGGTCATTGAAGTATTGAATGTTCTTGACAGCTGCCCCAGGCATGCTGATGCCAATGACGCCTACCTCGAATCCGTTGAGATCGAACACCCCATACGGTTCGAACAGGGCGTTGCCCGCCTCATCGAGGATATTCGCCGCAAGGACCTTGACGGTGGAGAACCGGGAAGCTGCCTTTGCAGCCTCGACCAGTCGCTCCAGGCCGTATGCGTAATCGGCTTCACCGGGAGCGATCGCGTCATATGCAAGCATATCCAGCAGCACTGCGACGGTCTCGCCTGCGAATGCCTCAGCCAACGGAGTACCGCTGGTGGTATTGCCTGCATCAAGCAGGAGATTCCTGTCCGACAGGCTCCGGCCCCACCTGAGCAAGGTAGCCAACCGTGCGAAACCGATGCCGCTTTCGTCCATCTGGCCCAACACGTCATTCGTGTGGACGATGTGCACATCGAACGTTTCAGGTTCGACCGGCTTCACTTCGGCAACTGTTTCCACAGCCTTGACAGGAGCAACACTCGCTTCGGGAACGGGAACCGGGACGACCTCATCGGGGACGGAGATGGTGAGGGTGATGCCCTCGGAAGTGATCCGCTGATCCACAGGAATTTCTTGAGCGGCCAGCTCTTTCTCTCCCTCTGTCGTCAGTGGCGTCGCTTGGGGAGGAGGGGAGACCTGTGCAACAGTCTCGACAGGTGCGACTTCGACTGATGCTTGTTGCTCGGGGAAGATCGGTTTCGGTGCCTGGAACGTCAGTCCGTCGGTCACGGATGCGCTGGGAAGTGTACGTGCGATGGTCTTCTCAGGATTGATCGAGAGCGTTTCGAATGTCTGGCGTGAAATCTGCTTCGCATTGAGGAACGGGTCGGCCAGGTTCAGATAGGTGAACGGAGGAATGTCGGTGACCTGACGCGTGATCGCATTCATCACCTTCACCTCTCCGCCCAGCGAGAATACCAGCTCGGCATAATCGGATGAGATGAACAATTCGCCAGGTCCGTCAAGGCGGTAGATACCGACAGGGGTGGATACTTCGAAAGTGCCGGTGAACGGGGGCTTCACCAAGAATGATGCAGAACCTGCAACCAGGTAGAAAGCAGGATTCCTTGAGACGGTCGTACCGATCGTAAGGATCGACTCGCGTTGCAGCACGATCGTCAGGAACGGTCCGGTGATGGTGACCGGTTCCTGTCCCGAGAGGACGATCCATCCCTCTTTGAGCGCTGCAGGGGGATCGGTCTGCGGAACGAATACACCCCGTTCATCGAACTGGAAGTAATCGCCTTCCGTTCCTTCGGCCACATGCAGGTAGGAGGCCCCTGAGGGAGTCGCTGACGCCAATTGGAACGGACTCAGCATCATGAACATCGCCACTATTGCAAACATCACTCTTTTCACGTGTGCCATCCTCTTCTTTTCCTTGTGTCTACATTACTGCAAAACGGGTTCGACCGCAACAGTGTTTAGTCTTTCGAGCTGATTTCAGCCCTCTGTTTCCCGCGGGATGCGATAGGAAAACCTGTGTGCGTTATAGATATGTTCCCTGGCGTCGCGGTCAATCCGGACCAGTTCCCGCACGATGGGTTTCAATCGGCTGCGGATGTTTGTCTGGTCGTGCGGACAAACCGGTTTCACTGCAGGCAGCCGGTATTCTTCGCTCAATCGTCTGGTCGTCTGCTCATGCACTTCGATCATCGGCCTGATGATGTGGAGCTTTCCCCCGAAAAATTCCTGTACCGGGAGCATCGTGGAGAAATTCGCGCGGCTGGTGAGGTTGAGCAACGTGGTCTCCACCAGATCATCGAGATGATGGCCTGTCGCGATCAACTTGCAATCGTGTGCCGCCGCATAATCGAACAGCAGGCGACGCCTGTTGCGTGAGCAGAGGTAACAGTTGAACTCGCCCTTGAAACTCGTGGGGTACTGCGGCTCATCCAGGATGGTGAGGGGGATGTTGAGCGCAGCGAAGTATTCGATCAACAGTGCTCGTGCCCCGGCATCGATCGGATGTTCGATCCAGTTGATCATGAGTGCCCGCATCGTGTAGGTGATGGGCAACCACTTCAGGCGGATCGAAAGGGCAAGGGCGAGGGCGAGCGAATCTTTTCCACCCGATACGCTGAGGAGTACCGAATCGTGCTCCTTGATCATGTGATGGGTGTTGATGGCCTTGCCGGTCAGCTTGATGAATCGCATTACCCAAGGAGGTATGTCCCCCGCGAGCAAATCGCGCCAGTGATGCGTGTCGGGCTTCATTTCATGCATGATGTGATAGGTTTCCTTCCAATGACTTGCGGGCAAGGTTCCCGTCGATGTGCCAAGGAAGATACAGGCGCACCTTCCGCAGGCTTCCGACGAATGCCCGCACGACATCCGCGTTGAACAGTTCGTCAATCTCCTTGAACGGTGCGTGCGACCCATCTTCCCTGAGTATCGGGATATCGGACTCGAAGGAGATTTCCTCCGGAATGTCCACGATGACTTCATGCGGGCCAAGCGTCGGGTATCGTGGCGCAAGGTCGTCGAAGATCGCCTGTTCGAGCAGAAGCCGGTGGTGTCCGAGTCCGTATGTGCCGGCATCGGAGTACGGTGCTGTCGCGAGGCATCTGAACAGCCGGTTTCCGCGGACCGCGGCGAAAAGCGATCCCGCACCGGTTCCTGATGCGCGGGCAAACAGCGCGGCAAAGGACTCGTCGTCGAGATCGAACAGATCCTCCTCAGAAAAATAGTGTCCGGACAATCCGAGGGTCACCGCTTTCTTGATCATCGCGGTGGCTCCGCGGGTCACGTGGTGCCAGTAGACGTTCCGATACATCGCGTACTTCGCAAAAAGCAGGTGTTCCACCGCACCGATGGCCTCGAGTGGCATCGCAAGAAGCGCGTCATCCGTGACGGTAAGGTTCCTGATGATGTAGGAGGCGTCCTGCATGCCATAGGGAATGCCACAGAAGAGTGCGTCCCTGCTGAGATAATCGAGCTTGTCCGGATCCAAGGTTCCGGAGAGGATGCTCCTGAAGAAGGTGATGGTGCTGCTGTCGGCAGGGAGGTTGGGATCGATGATCCGGCACACCGTGTCGACCGAAGTTTCCAGTCGTTGTTCGATGATTGTCCGCAATTGCGGGTGTGTGGCGATCATCGCGGCTCCCAGCGCCTCATGTTCTTGGGGAATCAAGTCCTTCAGGGCATGGGCGTACGGGAAATGTCCCAGGTCGTGCAACATCGCAGCGGCGAGGAGCGCCTGGATATCCTCATGCGGGAAGCTGATCGGACAATCCTTTCCGAGCAGCGAGAGGATGATGAGCCTGGTCACATGATACACACCCAAGCTATGGTCCGCCCTGGTGTGTACCGCCCCGGGATACAGCAGATGGGCAGGGCCCAATTGCTTGATCCTGCTGAGTTTCTGCATGGGCTCACACTGGAACAGCTCCTTGAAGCCATCGGAGAGCGGAATATCCCGCCACAGCGGATCGCGGACGGTGTGGGAGAATTCTCCGGTCAGCCTGAATATCTGGTATTCGATGGAGTTTCGATTCATCACCGCCATCGTACAGAATAGGAAAGGAGTTGTCCATATGATGTTTGACAACCCGGCCCATCTCATCCATCATGGAAGCATGAGAAGGTCAAACCTTGTGATCGCATGCCTCCTGCTCATCTGCATGCCGATTGCTGCCGCCTCCTACGGGACTGCCGCCGAAGCCTTGCAAGCACAACCGTTCAAACCGGTCATGCCGTCACACCCCGTGCTCGGTGCCATCACGGATCCCGTTTCCGCACCGCATCCGGCGATACGTTCGGTTCACCTGGCTTTCTCCGGTTTCTATGGTGCCGATTGGTATGAACTGCATGTGATCGAAGGTTCCCGCTCAGTACTGAGCAAGACATACGATGCATTCCTTGCCCGGACACTCCCTGCACGGACCATCACCGGATCGTACAAGGAAAGTGGGTCGCAGGTCTCGGTTCCCCTGTGGCTGGAGGGAGCGCACGGAGATTCGGTGCGTATCGATGTCACCCTCGAAAAGGACGCTGCAGGTATCTGGCGCATCATTTCCTTCTCGACACGATGACATTCTCCCGCAAGAAGTCTTGACAGTAATTTCTTTCATCGGTATAGTGGCGCCTGTCGTGTTACGGACACGCGCGGCGGCGTAGCTCAGTTGGTAGAGCAAACGGCTCATATCCGTTCGGTCAGGGGTCCGAGTCCCTTCGCCGCTACTTGAACGCTTTCATTTCCCACGTCCTTGCGGATACGGGGTGATGGAAGCGTTTTTTCATGCCCGCAGGTCACCGGGCGAATTCCGACCTTCCCATTGCAAAATCTTGTGAAGACGGGTACTCTCTCCTCATGATCGGATTTTTCATCAAAAAGGCATTCTTCGACAGTTGGGACAATCTCATCTCATTGGTGTTGTTGAACTTGACGTATCTTGTGGTGATTCTCTCCTTCTACGGAGGGTTGGAACTTTTCGCGATTTCCGGCGTGTGGGGCATCGTGGTCATCGCACTTGCGATGGCATTGCACTCGACTGTCGTGGGAGCCGTGAACGTACAAGCGAAGGCATACGCCGATTACAGCCGTCCCGGCTTCTCCCATTTTTTCCACGCGTTCCGAAGCATTTGGCGACATGCGGCAATCCATTGGATCATCAGCATGCTTTCGGCAACCATGATGCTCATCGTCATACCGTTTTACCTCTCCTACGATTCCATCTTCGCATTCACCGTCGCAGTATTCGTATTCTGGATAGTGCTTGCATTCACCCTTGCCATGATGTATTTTTTTCCTCTTGCCGTACACATGCGTGCCGACGGACCGATGAAGACAGTGAAGAAATCATTCATGATCGTTGCGGACAATCTCGGCTTCTCCCTTTTCTTCGGCATCTATCATGTGGTGAACCTCGTCTTGACCGTGGTGTTCGCCACCATCATCCCGGGAGTCGCGGGAATCCAACTCTCCCGTCAGGTCGCGGTCAAGCTGCTGATGTTCAAGTACGATTATCTCGAGGAACATCCGGGAGTCGGTCGCAAGGACATCCCTTGGGAGGAACTGCTGTTCGATGAGCGGGAAAAGGTTGGCAAACGAACGTTCAGGGGCATGATATTCCCTTGGAAAGAGTGACAGGTTCGGAAGCAAGGAGGTCGCCTTGGCACGGGAAGTCGAGTGCAAGATCAGGCTACAGGAGTACGAGGTCGCCGCGGTTCGCGAGCGCATCGGCACCCTGTTCGCCCACATCCCCCCCCGGAATTTTTTCAAGGCGGACACCTATCTTCGGTATCATGCGGACGATGGGGACTTGGTGAGGGTGCGGGTCGATGGTGATGAGATCATCGTGACGAAAAAATTCAAGGAACAACTCGGCGAAGGGGTCGAGTCTAACCGCGAGCTGGAGTTCTCCGTCGCAGCCGGGCAATACGAGGCGGTGCGGGACTTTTTCCTTGCATTGGGCTACCGACCGCTGCTGGAGAAGGAGAAACGGGGAACCGCTTGGACCGAGGACGCATGTACGGTCGAACTGGTGCATGTCGCCCGCTTGGGCTGGTTTCTTGAACTGGAGATGCTTCTTGCCGACAACCACACCGAAGCGGAGCTTGCTTCGGCTTTGGATACGCTGAAACGCCTCAGGGAAACGTTGGAAGTCGAGTGGCATCCCCTCGAGGGACGTTACTACATGGAAATGCTGAAGGAAACGGCAAAGGAGTCGGGTTGACCATATGGAATTTCGTGCAAGCCACATATTGGTGAAGGAACGCAAGCTCGCGGAGGAACTGCTCAAGCGGGTCAAGGGTGGGGCCAATTTCGCCGCACTGGCCAGGGATTTCTCCACGTGCCCGAGCAAGAGCAAGGGTGGTGATCTCGGATGGTTCGGAGAAGGAGCGATGGTGCCGGCGTTCGAGCAGGCGGTGCGCAGGATGTCAGTCGGTTCCGTCAGTCAGGTGGTTCCGACCCAATTCGGGTTCCATATCATCAAGAAGACAGGTGAACGGTAGGTCAACGCCACCTGGGAAGGATGACCGGGGGACCTTCGTCGTCGCTGGTGAGCACCTGTACCTCCACATGGTAGACTTCCTCGATCCGCTGCTTGGTCAGAACCTCCCTGACTGTTCCCTCGGCGACTATGGCGCCTGATTGCATCATCAGTACCAGGTCGCTGTATGCGCTCACCGCGTTCAAGTCATGCAACACGCATAGTACGGTCGCCGTGCCTTGGTCGACCAGGTTCCTCAACAGGGAAAGTATCTCCCGTTGGCTGTGTACATCGAGATGGCTGACCGGTTCGTCGAGGAGGATCACCGACGACTGCTGGGCGAGTGCCCGTGCGATGAGCATGCGTTGGTACTCTCCTCCCGAGAGTTCGGTTGCCGCCCGTTCTGACAGGTGCCCCAGTTCCATCGCCTCCAGCGAACTGGAAATGATCCTATGGTCCTCAGGACCGAGCATGGACAACCGCGTGCCGTGTGAATACCGACCCATCGCCACACACTCGTATACTGTGAAATCGTATTCGATGCGGCTCTGCTGCGGGACGTAGCTCACATGGCGTGCCAATGCCCTCTGTGAATAGTCCTGCAGATCTTCGCCAGCAAGGATGATGCTGTTGCGGGGGGCGGGCAGCAACCGGAGCAGGTGGCGCAGCAAGGTGGTCTTTCCCGATCCGTTCGGACCGATGATCGATATGAACTTGTCGGCAGGGAAGGATGCGTCAAGATGCTTGAACAGCTCCTTGTTGCGGTAGGACCAGTTGAGATCCCGTATCGTGCAGACTGTCTTCTCACTCATTGCTTCGTCCTCCTTCGGTTGATCAGGAGTATGAAGAAAAGCGGGCTTCCCGCGATCGCCGTGATCACCCCGACGGGCAGTTCGGAGGGAGCGACTGCCATTCGTGCCACGGTATCGGAGGCCACGGCCATGAAGGCTCCCCCGAGCAACGAGCAGATCATGAGCATGCGGTGTCTCGGTCCCACGATCATCCGCATGATGTGGGGCACCATCAGCCCTACGAAACCGATGATTCCACAGAACGCGACGGTCACCGACGTCGCCAACGTGGAGAAAAGCAGGAGCCAAAGACGGACGGTCCTCACGGAGACTCCCAACGAGAGCGCAGAGGCCTCGTCCATGAGCAGGATGTCCAGCTCCCTCGTCAGGAAAGCTACGGGACCGAGGGAGACGATCGCGACGACCGTCATGATGCCGAGCTTCTGCCAGGAGGCAGTGGCGAAGCTTCCCAAAGTCCATTGCATGATGCTCTGCAGCTGCGACCGGTTCAGGTACATGAACAGCGTCATGAGCGCAGAGAGCAGGAAGTTCAATGCGATGCCGGTGAGCAACAGGGTCGTCGGGGATCGGCGCACTCCGCCCGACAGGATCAGGATGATGAGTGCAGTCCCGAACGATCCTGCGAACGCCGCCGAGGGAACCTGCCACACACCGGTGGCTCCGCCGACCACCCCGAGGAAGGCAGCAAGTGCGACACCGAACGCCGCTCCGCTTGAGATGCCCAGCACATACGGGTCTGCCATCGGGTTGCGGAACAGTGCCTGGTAGACCATTCCAGCGACCGCGAGTACCAATCCTGCGACTGCTGCGCTGAGTACACGGGGCAGACGCAACTGCCAGATGATGCGGTGCTGGGCAGCAGAGAAGTCTGCGAAGGAGGTGGCTTTGGGCCCTGCAAGGAGGATCGAGACCGTTTGTCGTGCCGTGATTCCCGCAGCACCTACGACAAGACCGATGAGGACGCTCGCCACCAGCAAGATCGCCAGCAGGGAGATCGCAACAGGCAACACATGTCGTGTACCCATCTGGTCACCTCGCGACCGATCTGACACGTTCGGCGAGTTGCAGGACTGCGTCGGCGCTCCTGGGTCCCTGTCGCTCCATCAGGTTGTTCTGTATCCCGATGACACGCCCTTCTTTCACCGCCCGCAGTGAAGCGTATGAAGGATGGTTGACGAACTCATCCCTGGTCTCCTCGAAAGAGGTCCCCCACATCGAGGCGAGTATGATGATGTCAGGGTCGTTTGCCAGCAACAGTTCCAGCTGGTAGCTCCAGTTGACTGCATCGGCGGCAATATTCTTGGTCCCGGCGAGCGTAAGCACTTCGTGCAGATACGTATCTCCGGTTGCGGTGAAGTCACCCCATTCGCCGAATCCCGCGACATAATAGGCACTGGGATAGGGACCGTCGCCGACGATCCGGCGGGCTTTCTCGAGCGTCTGTCTCATCGAGTCGACCAATGCGAGCGACGCTTCCTCCCGGTCGGTGAGGAGGCCGACCTTCCTGATGATGGAGAAAGTCCCCTCCATCGTTCCCGGCTCATCGAGGAACGCGACCGTGACCCCGGCCCGCTCGATGGCCTCGATGGTTTGCAATTGTCCCAAATTGCTGATGATGACCAGATCGGCTTCGGATGCCACGATCTTCTCAATGCTCGGTGTGAACAGGTCTCCCATGGACGGAACCGAGGAGACTTGTTCGGGGTAATCGCAATAGTCGGTCCTCCCGACGACCGTCTCTCCCAATCCCAGTGCGTAGAGTATCTCGGTGATGTTGGGACTGAGCGATACGATCTTCCTGGGTGGTGCGCCAAGGGATATTTCCACTCCCCTGGAATCGAGGACCGGCTGCGTGGCAGATGGTCCGAGAGACTGCTCCGCTGTTCCTGTGGCCAGTAGTTGGCCGATGGGAAGCACGAGAAGTACGATGAGACTGATGATGCGGATGGTTGTCTTGAACATACCCGAACACTCCTTTGGCACTGTGCTGGGTATGAGTCTGCACACCCGACCTATGCTCCGTAGGTCCGTCCCGAATGGGTCGACAGGTTCACAGGCGGCAGGTCTCCTGACTCGGAGGAATTCATAACGGCTCCTTCCCGGAATCAACTTCCAGTGGTCGCCTTTCGGCAGCCGTTCATACCTCGTTACAGTGGCGGGACCGTACGGGACTTTCACCCGTTTCCCTCTTGGCGGATGGCTTGATGCCACCCGAACCGTCTGTAGCTTCATCCTATGCACGATGGTGTGAGCTGTCAAGCCTCACGGTGAAGAACTTTGTGTCGGACATCCATGGATAAACCCACGAACCGGTGTTACAATGGCATACAAGAAAGGAGTGCCCGATGGACCGTTCAGATGCATTTGCACGATTGTGCGCGTTGGCTTGCGAGGCTACCGACGCCAGCGAACTGGAACAGCTCTTCTCCAAGGTACGCGACATCAACGATACCGACGAAGGCGGTCACCCGCCGTTGTGGTATGCAGCCACGGAGAACCCGAACCTTTCCGTCTTGCGGTCATTGTTGGATGCGAAGGCCACAGTCGATGTCGACATGGTCGAACAAGCGGTCATGTACAATGCGAATCCCGCTGTTGCGAGGCTCCTGTATGCACATGTGGCCCCGGTGGGAAACGAGGAACTGGATGAGTTGTTCCTTCTGGCAGCCGCTTCCAATGTGCATGACGAACTGGTCCGATTCTTTTTGCATGAGGGTGCGAACCCGGACGCCACGATGCCGATGGATCTCTATCCTTCAGATCGGGAGGAGGGCATGGAATCTTCCGAGCCGGATGATATCTGGTGGGATGCGCAACAGTCGGTACGCCAAAATGCCTTGGTAGTCGCGATGTATGAGAACCCTGAGCCCGTTTCCATGGTGGAGAGCCTGCTTGCCCTGAAGGTCAATCCGAACGCCATCGACTCCGAGGGCTTTCCCGTTTTGGTGCATGCATTGGATGACGCACGCTTGGTACGTGTACTTGTGGAGGGTGGGGCGGATATCGACCTGACCGATGAGAGCGGCATGACCGCGCTGATGCATGCATGTGCAGCCGACAACAACGAAGTGGTCATGACACTGCTCGGGATGGGCGCGGATGTC
>Ga0172382_10003695_pt1 | contig 24022 bp, 24 predicted proteins | sample Leawel138RmetaG_FD_122245 | JGI IMG/M metagenome (GOLD analysis project Ga0172382, IMG submission 122245) | Leachate microbial communities from a municipal landfill in Southern Ontario, Canada - Leachate well 138R metaG | ecosystem: Engineered > Solid waste > Landfill > Unclassified | place... | reverse complement strand
TCTAAAGCGAGTGCATCTAAAGCTACGGATATATCAACCTCCCAGCACGGTGCTTCAACTAAAACATCTGAGATTCTAATTAGTGTGGTATTGCTTCCGCCTCGCACCCTAGACATAAACTCTTTTGTTGAATAAACATAAAAACCGCTCTTTTTAAATGCGTTATTGAGGATACTCTCAAGGGTGGCAATACCCATTCCTGCAGCGCCACCAATTAAGATAGAGATACTTTTAGAAGTATTTTTGTTGGCAATTCTTGATTTGGCATCTTTGGCTATAGATACGGCTTCCTCTTTAGCAGGAGATTTTTCTTTTGTAGGAGCTTCATCATTTGCCGAGCCCCAAGTAATTTTACCACCGTAATATCCAAGAATCATCACATTTATACCTGTTATAAGCACAATAGCATGATAGATTATTCCTCCAGATGAGTACTCATATATAGCGTTTGGATTTGCATTGTAGATAGCAATAGCAACTAGACCTAAGAGAAGAGTAATTATTGAGACAACAAGCTTTACAACAAATGCTCGACCCATATAGAAGTTATAGTTTATCCACCAGCTCAAAATCCCTGGAACCATAGCAACAAATCCCATCACCGTTGCAACAAAGAAAGAGTAAAAAACTCCGATGGCATAAGCCTCTTTTGGAGTTACTAAAAAGAGTGCGTCCATACCAGCGGCAAAGATATGTAAGGCTATGGGAAAGTGCACCACTGCAGGATGTGGATGATACTCTTTATACCAAGATCTTAGTTTTGATTTTAAAGGCTCATCAGATTTGGCCTTTGGCTCTTGAGTTTTTTCGCCCTCTTCAAGCCTGCCGACAACCTTAAACCTTTTAAAAACCTCCGTACTATGCGGTGCATCTGGGAGTTCAGAAGTCAAATCATGCCCTGCGGTATGACTTCCTTGATGGTTGCCACCTTTCCAAAGAGGACTATCAGTCACATCATATACTACATTTTTGTAGGCGATATAAGCCTTCGCACCATTTTGACCATTGTGCTTCTTAAGTTCGTCTATTGTCATCTCAATATCCTTTAACTCTAATAAGTATATATAGCTTCTATTAACTCACTAGATCCTTCTATACAATATCTCAGAAAAAATAATAGATTGATTATAATGTTGTATTAATAAATAACTTTAACTTATAAAGTAGATTGATATAATTAGATAAAAAAGCGATATTTTACGCTCCTTCCTTAGCCACATTCGTTGTAATGACATAATTATCTCTTCCATTCTCTTTTGCTTTATATAGCATTTCATCGGCTCTTATCATCAAGATCTCTTCATCTAGATTCTCATCGGCCTTAGTGCATACTACTCCTATGGAGATTGTTAAAAACTCACCTGCTTTGCTAGTTTCGTGTTTTATCTCTCGTAGCTTTATACTTTGACAGATCTCACCGGCAAGAGAGGCACTGTTTGACTCATCTATGTCTGTAAGTATGGCACCAAACTCTTCTCCCCCTAGCCTAAAAACAAAATCACTTGGTCGCTTGAGTGTGTCTTTCAAAACTTTTGCAACGCTCTTTAGTGCATAATCACCCTCTATATGTCCATAAGTATCGTTATATTGCTTGAAATAATCTATATCCATCATCATAAAAGTTATATAGGACTTTGTTCTTTTTGCTCTTTTTAACTCTCTCTCATAAACAAAGTTAAAATACCTTCTATTGTGTAGAGATGTAAGCACATCAGTGTAAGACACATTTTCAAGTTTTTTATTTGCCTTTTGTAGCTTTTTAGTAGTTAGTTCTAGCCTTGTATGGTCTCTTTGGATACTTTTAAAAACATAATAAGAGATGATAAGAATTCCCAAAATAGTAAGCCCTAATATGATTCCTATATTTAATATAATATTATCATATACTGTTAAAAATCTTTTTCTCTCATACTTTGCAAGCTCGATTTCATAATTTATAAGTTTTTTAATTATATTGTTAATGTACTCTACCCTAGCCTCAAAATTCTCTATCTCTATATTTTCTTGTAATATATTAGAAGCCATTTTACTAAAAAAACTATTTGTAGCATGGATCTCAATAGCTGCATACTCTACATATTGCAATTCATCATCTCTTTTAAAGTGAGCTTCATATTCTCTCCACTCTAACTCTATCTTTGAAATAGCTTCTTTTATCTGAGTACTTGCTTGTCCTCGACTTATTTGAGAATTTTTGACTTTATAAATAGTATTTGAAATTTTGCCATGATAGACTTGAAGTATGTTGTTTAGCTCAATGACTGGAACTAAAGATCCAAAATATATAGTATCGAGATTTTTTTTCACTGATGCCGTGTTTGAATATCCCATAGTTCCTACTAAAACTAGTCCTAGTGTGATAAGGATAAAAAGAAGCAAAAGTTTGCTTCTTAACTTCAGTGCCTCAATAAACTCCATTTAAATCCCATATTATATTATTTATTGTTTATAGATGGTATAGCAATTTTTATACCATTAATTTAACTATATGATTAATCTATAAACTAGATTCCGTGTCAAGCACGGAATGACGGAATGACGGCACTCGGGTCAAGCACTGAAGACAGTACACATGTCAAGCACTGAAGACGGCACGCGTGTCAAACACTGAAGATGGTGCTCGGGTCATCCTGAAACGGAAGATATGTCATCCTGAACTTGATTCAGGATCCAATTTGACAATCGTTCATAACATTCAATTTTATGCTAAAATGCTTGCAATATATTATGTGAGGTAAATTCCGTGGCAAAAATAGGATTTAAAAACAGGCTAAGAAAAATAATAGTAAAAAATATTAAAGCTGAAAAAAATATATTATTTTTAAAGAATTTTTAAAAAAAATGATTACACAAGAAAAACTCGGACTTATCAAAAAACTAAGCCTCTTCAAATCCCTAAGCATTGAGCAGATCGAAGATATAAGGGAGATTTCATCTATCATAGAATATCCAAAGGGCTCAATCCTTTACTATGAAAACGATTCTTATAACAAGATATTTTTCTTAATCTCAGGTGTTTTAAAAGTATATAAAATAGACAAGTTTGAAAATGAAATATTTTTATATCACATACACAAAAGCTCTCTGATCTCCGAACTTACAAGCCTAGAAGACAACTCCATCTATTGCTACTCTAACTCCGAGTTTATGGAAGATAGTGTCGTGCTAGAAGTTGATTTTGCAGAATTTAAAAAGAGATTTTTATCTAAGAACATACTTAACGATGAGTTTATAAACGAGATACTACTTAAAACTCACCAACTTCATTGTGTTGTAAATAGAGAGCTTGTTTTTGATGCTATTGCTAAAGTTGCTTATATGCTTAGTGATGATTTGGCGATGTTTAACTCTCTAAAACGACAAGATGTCTCTTTTATGTTGCATATTCAGCCTGAAACTCTCTCAAGAGTATTAAGTAAGCTAAAAAGAAGTAATATTATAGAAGTAGAAAATTCAATAGTTTCAATAATAGATCAAGATAAATTAAATAATATCTATAGGGGAGATATGTAATGAAAAAAGTTACAAGTATAAGTACTAAGATAAAGGTACTAGGGGCTTTACTTATCATTTTAATGCTTAGTGTTATCGCTATCACTATATATCTAAATCAACAAAATCAAAAAGACGCACTTATTATAAATATCGCTGGTAAACAAAGAATGCTTACGCAAAAGATGGCAAAAAATGTTTTTTACATTCATTATAGTTCCAACAAAGATTTCTATGAACTAAACTCTGCCATCGATGAGTTTATAGAGGGTTTAAATATTTTAAGAAATGGTGATTCTAATAAGAAAATCTCTCCAGTTCCGACATATCAAATCTCTCTACAACATTCAGAAATAAATGCACTTTGGGATGTTTTTTATAAAAATATACAAAACTTTAAGCTATACACCAACTCAAATGTAGATAAAAGTGTAGAACTCGAAGAAATTGTCACTACAATATATAGAGACAACACAAAACTGCTTGACAATGTAGACAAACTAGTCACAATGTACACAGATCATAGTGAGAGCAAAACAAGCTTTATAAAAACATTTCAATACTCAGCAGGGGCTACACTACTCTTACTTTTTGTATACTCTTTACTGCAACTTCGGTCCATTGAGTCTCATGTAGAAACCATAATGCAATACTCCAAAAAACTTATAAGTAGTAAAGACATAACAAAACTTGAGCCTATAGAAGTAAAAGCTGAAAGTGAGTCTGAAATACTAGAAGCTAGTGATACTATAAACTGTTTTATTCAAAAGATAAACTCCGCTATGGACTACTCAAATGAGGCACTTCTGCAATCTGAGAGAGCATCTTCAAAGCTTCAAGAACTAACATATGAATTTGACTCTATCATAGATGAGTTAAAAGACAAATCTTTGGCAAATAAACATCTAAACAATAGTGAAGATATAGTTATAGAATCAACAGAAGAGCTAATAAATTCTACTAGGAAACTATACAACCTAAAACTAGAGCTCGAAAAACTTACAAAGAGTTGCCAAGATACACAAACATAATAGTTATTTTAAGTGTTACTTATATTCCTTTTATCTTAAATAAAACTAATCTTAAAGTATTTCTCTAACTATTTGACATAGGTCAAAGATTTTTGACCCTCCATCCTGCTACTATTAAATCGTTAATGGACACCTTAACAAAAAAGTTGAGATGTGGCACTTTTTAAATGCCTTGTCTTGAAGATTATCAAATAGGAGAAAATATGTCACTTTCTAGAAGAGAATTTCTTAAAAGTTCAGCGGCCGCATCTGCAGCAGCAGCTATTGGTATGAGTGTACCAGCAGAGCTACAAGCAGCAGCGAATCAAGCTGAGGGCGACTGGAGATGGGATAAAGCAGCTTGTCGTTTTTGTGGTACTGGTTGTGGTATTATGATGGCTACAAAAGGCGGCAAAATCGTTGCAGTCAAAGGAGATCCAGCGGCACCAGTTAACCGTGGTCTTAACTGTATTAAAGGTTACTTTAATGCTAAGATTATGTATGGTGCAGATAGACTTACTCAACCTCTACTTCGTGTAGATGCAAATGGTAAGTTTGATAAACAAGGTAAATTTGCCCCTGTTAGTTGGGAGAGAGCGTTTGATGAGATGGAATTTCACATCAAAAAAGCACTAAAAGCAAGTGGACCTGAGGGTGTTGGTGTATTCGCTTCTGGTCAATACACTGTTATGGAAGGTTACGCTGCACAAAAAATGATGAAAGCAGGATTTCGTTCAAACGCAATTGATCCAAATGCTCGTCACTGTATGGCATCAGCGGTTGTTGGTTTTTACCAAACTTTTGGTATTGATGAGCCATCTGGCTGTTATGATGATATTGAGCTTACTGATACAATCATATCTTGGGGATCAAACATGGCAGAGATGCACCCGATCCTATGGTCTCGTGTAACTGATAGAAAATTATCAGATCCTGAGAGAGTAAAAGTTATAAATATATCTACATATAGACATAGAACTTCAGATCTAGCTGATGAGGAGATAATCTTTACTCCAAATACAGATCTAGCTCTTTGGAACTATATAGCTAGAGAGATTGTATATAACAACCCTGAAGCTATTGATTGGGACTTTGTTAAAAAACACATAGTTTTCTGTGCATCACCTGTAAATATGGGTTATGGTATGAGAAGATCTGATGAGAAGTCAATCAAAGAGGGTAAATATACAGCTCTTGAGATGCAAACAATTGATAAAGAGATGAAAAAAGTTGTCTCTGCTGCTGAAGCACCAGCTCTTAAACCTTATGGTTATAAAGAGGGCGATGTGATGGTAAATGAAAATGCTGGACTTAAGCACTGGCATATCAGTTTTGAAGAGTATAAAAAATTCTTAGAACCATACACACTTGACTATGTAGCAAAAATCTCAAAAGGTAATCCTGATGAAGATATCAATGAGTTTAAGAGAAAACTACAGCTATTAGCTGACTTATATATTGAAAAAGATAGAAAAGTTGTATCTTTTTGGACTATGGGAATGAATCAACATACTCGTGGAACATGGGTAAATACACTTTCATATAATGTTCACTTTTTACTAAACAAACAAGCAAAACCTGGTTCTGGAGCGTTCTCGCTAACAGGTCAACCATCGGCTTGTGGTACAGCTCGTGAAGTTGGAACTTTCTGTCACAGACTCCCAGCAGATATGATGGTAGCAAACCCAAAACATAGAGAAATTACTGAAAACAGATGGAAAATTCCAAATGGAACACTAAACCCTGTAGGTAACCAACACATTATGAAAATCCACCGTGATATTGAAGATGGATATATCAAGTTTGCATGGGTAAATGTTTGTAACCCTTATCAAGATACAGCATCTGCATCTCACTGGATTAAAGCAGCTCGTGAAATGGATAACTTTATAGTTACTTCTGATGGATACCCTGGTATTTCAGCTAAAGTTTCTGATCTTATCTTACCTTCTGCTATGATTTATGAGAAGTGGGGAGCTTATGGTAATGCAGAGCGTCGTACACAACACTGGAGACAACAAGTACTTCCTGTTGGAAATGCTATGAGTGATACTTGGCAATGGGTTGAGTTATCAAAAAGATTTACAGTTGGTGATGTTTGGGGTGCACAACCACTTCGTGGTGATAAATCACTTCCAGATGTTAGACAAGCTGCTTATGCTATGGGCTATACAGATAACACAACTATGTATGAGATTCTTTTTGCAAATAAAGAAGCTAAGTCTTATAAAATCGACTTAAAATCATTCCCACAAGCTGGATATGATAATACTGAGTGCAACGGAGATACACGAGATGTTGTTGGATCTGATGGTAAAGTATTTAAAGGTTACGGATTTATGATTCATGAGTACCTTTTTGAAGAGTATGCATCATTTGGTCGTGGTCACGCTCATGACCTTGCAGACTTTACAACTTACCATAAAGTTCGTGGTCTTAAGTGGCCAGTTGTTGATGGTAAAGAGACTCAGTGGAGATTTAACACTCAGTACGATCCATATGCTGCAAAAGCAAACAAAGAAGCTGGGACTACTAACTCTCATGCATTCTATGGAACACTTGCTAAGAGTCTTGCACAAGGTGACTTAATGGGTATTACAGATAAGACTCAACTAGGTCTTGCTAATAAAGCTAAAATTTTTGCTCGTCCATACATGGATCCTCCAGAAATTCCAGATGAAAACTATGACACGTGGTTATGTACAGGTCGTGTACTAGAGCACTGGCACACAGGAACTATGACTATGCGTGTACCTGAGCTTTATCGTGCAGTTCCTGAAGCACTATGTTATATGCACCCACAAGATGCAAAAGACAAAGGGCTAAAACAAGGCGGTCTTGCATGGGTTGAATCTCGCCGTGGTAGAGTAAAAGCTAGAATCGAGACTCGTGGTAGAAATAGACCATCTCGTGGGCTTGTATTTGTTCCATTCTTTGATGAAAAAGTATTTATCAATAAAGTTTGTGCTGATTATACTTGTCCACAATCTGGCCAGACAGACTTTAAAAAATGTGCGGTAAAAATTTACCAAGCATAATAAAAATAGAGAAAGGGAAGTATCGTTTTGAGCGAAAACAGACCTATTATAAAAAAGAAAAGACAACCAGTAAGTGATAGACGAAAGTTTATCTTAAACATGGCTCGTGGTGCAGGACTTGCTGCCATGGGTGGATTTATATGGAGTGCGTATGTTGATGAAGTTACAGCTTCAACACTTCTACTTCGTCCACCTGGAGCTATAAATGAAGATGACTTTTTGAAGACTTGTATCAAGTGTGGACTCTGCGTTATTGCATGTCCATACGATACTCTAATGCTTGCTAAGCCAGGAGATAACAAACCTTTAGGGACACCATATTTTATACCTAGAGATATACCTTGTTATATGTGTCCAGATATTCCTTGTGTACCAGTATGTCCTACTGGTGCATTGGATGAGAAAAGTGTTACAACCGATGGAGTACTAGATATAAACATCGCAGAGATGGGATTAGCTGTAGTTGATGATGAAAGTTGTATAGCTTTTTGGGGAATACAATGTGATGCTTGTTATAGAGCTTGCCCTATTTTGGGCGAGGCTATAACTATTGAATATTCTAAAAATGAAAGAACAGGAAAACACGCTTTTATGAAGCCCATTGTACATAGCGATGCTTGTACTGGATGTGGTCTTTGTGAGAGAGCTTGTGTCACTGAAAAACCAGCTATTTTTGTACTACCTCGAGAGACTGCAATGGGTAGAGCTGGAGATTACTATATCAAAGGTTGGGATAAAGATGATGAGAAGAGGCTTGAGAATGCTTCGGAGATCAAAACAACAACTGAGATTAGTAAAGAGAGTGCAGTGGACTCTTTAAATGATTCGGGGGATTTATACTAATGGCTACGCTATGGAACAGTTATAGATACCTCATTTTAAGAAGGTTTACACAAGTTAGTTTACTGGTTTTGTACTTTGGTGCAAATGCTTGGGGATGGACCATTTTAATGGGAAACCTTAGTTCATCTAAAGTTTTTGAAATCATTCCTTTGAGTGATCCGTACGCAGCTCTCCAAATGCTAGCAGCTGGAGCAGTTTTAGCGGCAGATCTACTTATAGGTGTGTTGATTTTAACACTCTTTTATTTTATTATAGGCGGTCGAGCTTTTTGTAGTTGGGTTTGTCCTGTAAATATGATAACTGATAGTGCTAATTTTTTAAGAAGAAAGCTAGATTTTGATCGTGTTCAAGGGATTAAACAACCAGCATCTAGAAATATACGCTATTGGGTATTGGCTCTTAGTCTCATAATCTCAGCGGTTATGGGTGTAACAGCTTTTGAGTTTTTATCGCCTATATCTATGGTTCATAGAGGTATTGTTTTTGGTTTAGGCTTTGGTTGGGCAGCAATGCTTATCATTTTTCTTTTTGATCTATTTGTCCTAAAAAATGGTTGGTGCGGACATATCTGCCCACTTGGTGGATTTTACTCCATCTTAGGAAAGTTTAGTCTTATAAGAGTACATCACACACAAGAAAACTGTACTCTATGTATGAAGTGTAAAGTTGTTTGTCCAGAGCGTCAAGTACTACATATGATAGGTAAAGAGTCTTTACCTGTACTTATGGGAGAATGCACAAATTGTGCTAGATGCATAGAAGTATGTGATGACGATGCTCTTGGGTTTTCGATAAGAAATCTAGTGAAAAATAAAAAAACGGGAGAGTAAAATGAAATTATTAAGCAAAGTAACAGTTGGTTTATTTACTGCAGCGCTTCTTTTTGTTGGTTGTGGCAATGATGCTAAACCTACATCTCAAGAAACAGTTAAACCTACTATTTCAGAGGAGTCCTTAGGACTTAGAAAAACTAACTTGTACGCAGAGGAAGCAGAGACAATTGGTCATCAAGCCAACTACTCAACAGCTGTGGCAGGAAGTGGAAACATGATAAAAAGAGCATTTCAAGATGCTCCACCTATGATTCCGCATGATATAGAGGGAATGTTAATTATAACTATAAATGACAATCAATGTACTACATGTCATATGCCAGAAGTAGCTGAATCTATGGGGGCTACACCACTTCCAAGTTCACACTTTACAGACTTTAGACCAGCGACTTCTGTGAATAATGAAGGTCGTTTAACTAAAAATGGTAAAGCTATAGTAAATACAACTAATGTAAACATGGATGATATTTCTATAAAATCTACTGGGAGTCACCTAGCTGGTTCTCGATTTAACTGTACACTTTGTCATGCTCCACAATCAGGAGATGACTTAGCAGTCCAAAACAATTTTGAGCCTGACTTTACAAACAAAGATGGTGCAAGTGCATCTAGTTGGAGTGGGACAAAGTTAATGGAGGGATTAGATACTATTAATGGTATCTAATACTAAGATGCAAAGGAGAGAGCTTTTTAGCTTTCTCTCTTCATCCCTAAAAGGAGAGGAGAGAAAAGTAAAAGAAATTATATTAAGACCTCCCTATTATGAGGATATATCTCTTTTTCACAAAGAGTGCATAGAGTGCGAGGCACCCTGCATCACTGTTTGTGAAGAAGATATTATAAAAATAGCGAGTGATAAGACTCCATATTTGGACTTTTTAAGTAGTGGCTGCACCTATTGTGATGAGTGTACAAAAGCATGTCCTCACGGAGTTTTAAAGCTAGAATTTAAAAAACCAATAGATGCAGATGTTATAATAAACATATCTAAGTGTATTAGTTGGGAGGGTGTGATGTGTTTTTCATGTAAAGACCCTTGTTTAGAAGATGCCATAGAGTTTAAAGCCATGTTTATGCCTAGTATTAACATGAGTAAATGCACAGCTTGTGGATTTTGTATAGGGAGATGTCCAACTTACGCAATAGAGATCCAAGAAAAAAAGGAACAAAATGTTTTATAAACTTCTAAGCGTATTATTATTAGTAAGTAGCCTAGGTGCTGCAAAGATAAGTGAGCCAACTATCAGTATGCAAACGAGTGGTTTTGTGGTAGATCTAGTAGCACATGATGACAAGCTCTATTGTGCAACTGATGCGAGTAGCGTTGATATTTTTGATATTGAGACCAAAGAGCTCTTAGAAAATATAAAAGTAGATCAAATCACAGACTTTATGGGAGATGTTATAGACTCTAAGATCTACTCCGTAGATGTTTTGGGTGATATGCTTATGATCTTATCTCAAGCCGAGAAAGGTGCTAGAAGAATTCATTTATATAGAGATAAAAAACTAGAGCTTATTATTCCCTATACTGACGGTCTTTTTATTGCAAAAGCTAAGTTTTTAGATAAAGATACACTTTTGCTTGGACTTTTAAGTAATGAACTTATCTCTTATGATCTAAAAAACAAAAAACAAAACTATAAGATCCAAGTCTCACAATCAAAATTTTCTGACTTTGTTCTTATAGATGAAAAAACTAGAGTTGTCGTAGCAGATGAGAGTGGCAACTTAAAAATACACAGCACAGAAGATGGTTCATTTAGTAAAATGCTAGGAGGTCAAAACTTAGACAATGTTTTTCAAGTAGATAGCAAAAAAGGCATCATAGCTACTGCAGGGCAGGATAGAAAAACAGTAGTTTATAACCTAAATAATGGTTCAAACTTTTACAAAAATGCTGACTTTCTTATTTATAGTGTAGCAATTTCGCCAAGTGCAAAGCTAGTTGCATACTCAAATGATGAGCAGAGTAATGTAGAGGTTTTTAAAGTATCTACTCATGGTGCTATTGGACATTTTGGAGGAAACAAGGGAACTATTTCAAAGATTCTTTTTATAAATGAAAAAGAGTTTTTTATAGGTAGTGACTCTACAACTCTAAACTACTACAAAATCAACTAAAAGGATAAGTATGCAATATAATGAAAGTGAATTTTTGTTTGAAACTGAAGTTCCAGCAGAAGAGACAATCATATCAAGAACTGATTTGGATGGAAATATCACATATGCAAATGAGACATTTTGTGAGATAAGTGGATATGAGGTAGATGAGCTTATTGGAATGCCACACAATATTGTAAGGCATCCAGATATGCCAAGCGCTATTTTCAGTGAACTATGGGAAGCTCTACATAATGGTGAGCAGTGGAGAGGTGTTATTAAAAATCTAAGAAGTGACAAAGGCTACTACTGGGTTAATGCCATTGTCTCTGGGGTTTTTAAAGATGGCGTTTTAGTTGAGTATAAGTCTATTAGAAGCCCAGTAAGTAGAGAAGACAAGATTAAACATCAAAAGTTATATGATAAGATGCGCCAAGAAAATGGCGAAAAAGTAAGAAAAATTATTTACGAAGGAAAATAGTATGAATGTATCAAGTATAGTAGTTAAATGTCTGCCAAAATATGTAGAAGAAGTTGTAGAGAGCCTAAAGAGTTGTGAAGTTTGTGATTATCACTTACATGATGAAAAAGGTAGAGTTATTATCACAATAGAGGGAGAAGGTGTTGAAGAGGAATTGAAAAAACTCTCGGTTATAGAAGCTATCCCTCATGTTATATCTGCTGATATGCAGATGGCTTATAGTGAAGATGAACTCGATGCTCACATGGAAGTTATAAACAATGCCGATGTGGTTCCAAAGATGTTAAATGATGACAATGTAGACCCAACTAAGATAGTTTACAATGGCGACTTAAAGAAAAAAGACTTGGGGAGTTTTGTAAAAAGTTTTAATAATACTTCAAGAGGTAGCAAGTAAAATGAGCGTAGTCTTTGAAGCGATTATAAAGGTTGATGAAAAACTAGATTGGCTAATAGAGTTAAAAGACAATGTAGTTCAAAGATCTCACAACTGTTTAGATATGGATGAGTTTTTACAAAAGATTGAAGAGTTTGGTGCTGATTATGGTGGTCATATCGATGAAGTAAAGTGGAGTAAAGATGACAATGTCTCTCCACAAGCTATGGATGAGATACGACTTCTTATGGCTAAACACCAACAAGAGATAGAAGATGCAAAGGAGAAAGAGGGTTGATTGCAAAGGCTATAAAAACAGATAAATATTACGAGCATCAAGAGATAGAAGCACATCTTAAAAATGTAGAGTTTATTATTATGGCAGCAGCAGCTCCAAGTCACTTTAAGGATACTCCTATTCACTTTACTATCTTTTTAAACACAAGTGATGAGCTACCACAAGATATAAAAAATGCAGTATTTGAGAAATTTTTAAAAGATTACAACATTAAAAACCCAAAAGAGCTGATGAGTCAGTTAATGCCAGTAGGATTTTCCATGAGTGCTCAAGATACAGCTATGCCACTACTTTTAGTAAAACCAGAAGATCAGCGAAGTATTCCTCATGTTCTTATGCATGTAATGGATTTCTTAGCAGATAGTGATGAGTTTACAGAGACAAAAGAGCATAAACTCACAGGTTGGAGTTACAAGTATAACTCCTAGTCAAGCTTTACGAGGTTGAAACCTCGCTTTCAAAGAGATGCGTCACTTTGAAGTTGCAAGACTTTTGGAAGCGATGCTTCAGCTTCGCACTTTGTGACTTTTTTAAGTTCTACGACTCTTAGCCTCTACTTCTTCTATACTTTTTGCTATTTTTTTTGAAAGGTTTTTATGAGATCTTTTAGTGACTTGTATATCGTCCTCTATGCGGATCCCAATCCCACGAAACTTCTTTGGCACGTTCTTATCATCTTTACTTATATAGATTCCAGGCTCTATTGTTAGGATCATGTTCTCTCTTAGGGCTATCTCTTTTTTGTTTTTATCAAAATAAGGTGCCTCATCGTGAACATCAAGACCCATCCAGTGCCCTATTCCATGTGGATAGTACTTTTTGTGTGCAAGTTTTTTTATAAGTTTGTTTCTCTTACCACTCATAATGCCAAGCTTTATCATTCCATCTACAAGTAAAATCTCCGCTTTTTTCTGCAGGTCGCTTCTTAAGATCTTTGGTTTTATCATCTCTATAACTTTTTTTTGAGTATCTAAAACTAACTCATAAAGATCTCTTTGAGCTTTTGTAAACTTGCCATTTACTGGAATCGTTCTTGTAATATCACTCGCATAGTAGTCATACTCACATCCAGCATCTATAAGAATGAGTTCTTTATTTTTTAGATCTTTGTTATTTGAAATGTAGTGAAGAGTGTTTGCACTATCTCCACAAGCTACTATTGAGGTATAGGCATCACTATATGCTCCATTTTTCTTAAATGTGTACTCTATCTTTGCGAGAAGCTCATTTTCTCCACTGCCAATTTTTTTAAATTTCATAGCATTATGATGAGCTTTTTTTGTGATTTTTATAGCTTTTTTAATAAACTTTATCTCTGCTTTTGACTTTATAAGCCTCATCTCTTTTATAAAAATTGAAATATCATAATGTGCTATAAAATTTCTTTTTACACTCTTTTTTATTTTTGGTGTCTCTTTTGTAAAGTCAAAATATAGATTTTCTTTATCTTTGCAAAACTCTTTAACACTTTTTTTGAGATCTGAACTAACTCTCACTTCATCAAATAAAAATCTCTTCTTTGCCTCAACAACTCCGAGTCTTTTACCATTCCAAAGCTCTTCTTGTGCATCTTTTTTTTGTACAAAGAGTATAGTTTTTATTTTTTTTCTTGACTTTAAAAAAACTAAACAAGCATTATCTTCTTTAAAACCAGTAAGATAGTAGAAGTTGCTATCTTGTCTGTATAAATAGTTAGTATCGTTTGAGCGAACTTTTGCCTTGGCACTAAAGAGCAGTGCTACTGAATTGTTTGAGAGTTTTTTTGCTAATTTTGTTCTTCTTTTTTTATACTCTGACTCTTTAATCATCTACAAGCCCCACTAAGAAATTCCAAACCTTCGTTTATAACTTCCTCAAGTCCTGCATCTAGAGCTTCAACTCCACCCATTGCATCCAAGCTTTCAACATCTTTTATTATGCTAAAACTTTTTGTAGCTATACTTTTGTTTGTTTTTGCATCTATAAGAGTAAAACACATAACTATTCTTACATATGATGAGTTCAAATCATCACTAAAGTACTGCATAAAGTCTTGTATATTTATCTCTAAAATCAAGTCACTTCTGCTTCTAGATTTTGCATTTTGTACACTCTCAAAAAGTTTTGCATCTCTTAGTGCTGAAAATATTTGTGAAGATATCTCTTGATTTGGTGAGTTATTCCACTGCGACTGAGAGTATGAGTAGATCTTGTGTTTGTCTTGCATATAGTTCATCTCTAAGGTCATTAGAGTGTTTGAGCTAAAAGCTGAAGAGACTTTTAAGGACTTATCTTTACAAGTGTTTGTATAACTTTTTGAACTGAAATCTTTTAAAGATAACCTATATTCAGTAATGGCTGGTTTTGTAATAGAACAACCTGAGAGTAAAAATATAAATATAGTTATAAGGTAGATATTTTTCATCATTTTTCTCCTGGACCTTTTTTAATCTCTTCTTGCATAAAGAGTATATCGCTTGGACTTCTCTCATGTTGATTTAGTGTCTCTTTTAGTCTGATTATAAGATATTCAAATTCAAGAAATGTATTATTTATAGTTGGAATAATCTCACTAGATATCTCTTTTAGATTGAACTCGCCACCTGCAACTGCTTTTTTAAATTCATTCATAGCCTCTTCAATGCCCATATAGCTACCCATAATGGACTCTAGTGAACTAGAAACTTTATTTTCCCACTCTATACTATTGTCTACAAACTTATCAACCTTTGGCATCAGCTCATCTAGTTTTTTAGATGCACTATTTAGATTTCTAAGTGATGAGTGAAGGTCATCTATAGCCTCCTCACTCATAAGTTTGTCCATTTTTTTCATAAAAGATGCGCTTGACTCTAATATGGATGCTATCTCTTTTTGATTTTTGTCATCTAGTAACTCTTCTGTTCTACTAAGTGTTTCAGAGAGTTTTGTGGTTACACTTCCAAATGATTCTTCGAGCTTCTCAAGAAATGAAGCTTCTGTTTTTATAACAGGAAACCTTTCACCCTCTTTTGCCACAAGAAGTGGTGAGTTATTATCTCCTAAACTAAGATTTATATAGCTAAGTCCCGTGATTCCTTGAGATGTTAGTTTTGCAACTGTGGTCTCTTTTATGGGCGTTGATTTTAAGATAGTTACTTGAACTTCTACTTGTTCGGAATCTTCTGGATTTATCCTCAGTCTTGTGACTTTACCCACATCTATACCTCTGTACTTTACAGCTGCATCTATATTTAAACCCAAAATAGACTCATCAAAGAGTATGTTGTACTTTTGGGTATCTTCATCTACTGTTGGCTTTAGTAGCCAGTAAGTAAAAGCAATCATCAACGCGGCCCCAAAAAGAACTAAGATACCAACTAATGTGTAATTTACTTTATTGTTCAAAATCGCTCCTAAAAAATGTTTGTATAAACTTGTTTGTAGAGTTCTTGATATTTTTAAGATCACCCTCATAGATTATCTTTTTTTCATCTATAATAGCAACCCTGTCAAGTGTAGCATAAATTGATTGTAGATCGTGCGACACCATTACGATGCTAAGATCTAGTAGATCTCTAAGTTTTAGTATCAAAGAGTCAAACTCTCTTGCAGATATTGGATCTAGTCCACTTGTTGGCTCATCTAAGAAAAGTAACTTTGGATCCATAGCAAGTGCACGAGCAAGGGCTGATTTTTTTTTCATACCACCACTTATTTGTGATGGATAAAGAAGTGCATCACTTGATTTGAGCCCAACAATAGCTATCTTAAATTTTACGATCTCATCTATCATTTTTTGTGAGAGATCTGTATATTCTTTTAGTGGCAGAGAGATGTTTTCTTTAATATTTAAAGACGAAAAAAGAGCTCCAGCTTGAAATAAAACACCCCACTCGCTTCTTAATTTTTGTGCATTGTCACTAGATATTGTACTAAGATCATGACCTAGTACTTCTATCTTTCCCCCGCTAATTTCTTGGAGCATTACCATCTCACGTAAAACTGTAGTCTTCCCACATCCTGATGGTCCTACAAGACCAAATATCTCGCCTTTGTTAACGGTTAGATTGAGTCCATCATGGACTACTTTTGTACCAAATACAGTTCTTACATCTCTTACTTTTATTAGAGCCTCCATCATATCCCCAGATTTGTAAAGATAATAGAGAATATTGCATCACAAACTATGACAGCAAAGATAGATTCAACTACACTTTTTGTTGTGTTAAAACCAATACTTTGAGTATCATTTTTTACCATCAAACCTCTATAAACACCGATAGAAGCTATTAAAAATGCAAAAAACGGACCCTTTATTAAACCTATAAAAAAGTGTTTTGGAGCTACTGCTTCATTTAATCTATCAATAAAAAGTGAAGGAGAGATCCCAAGATCTATATATGAGACGATTATCCCGCCAAATATCCCCATAATATCCGCAACAAAGATAAGTAAAGGCATTGTAATCATTAGTGCTATGATGCGGGGTAAGACCAAAAATAAAAAAGGGTCAAAACCCATAGTTCTCATCGCATCTAACTCTTCGGTAATCTTCATAGCTCCTATTTGAGCAGTAAATGCTGAACCACTTCTACCAGCTATTACAATAGCTGTCATCAAAGGCGCTAACTCTCTAAATATCGAGATACCAAGCATATCCACTATAAATATATTTGCTCCATATATCTTTAGTTGAAATGCTGATTGGTAAGCTATAACTAGTCCAATAAGAAAACTTGTAAGAGCAATGATTCCAAGAGCTTTTAGAGCACTCTCATTCATCTCAAATAAGATCTCTTTATATCTTATGTTTTTTATAGATCTAAGGTAGCTCAGAGTTGTTAAAAAGACTTCACCCAAAAAGAACATAAAAGCTAAAAAACCACTATAGTAGTTATAAAAAATCTCCCCTATTACTTCTATAGAATTTTTCTTTATCTCTTTTGGTAGGGGCTGTGATTTATGTTTTGTATTTTGCACTAATTCTAGAGTATCTACAATATCTTTATCAGTCGCAAGAAGATTAGTTTTGATATTTTTTTGAAAAAAGTCTTCTTTGAGGGAGTTTATAAAGATAGCAGCTGCAGTGTCAAAGTACACTACATCTTCGAGATAAATATCAACCTCTTTGATTCCAAGGAGATTAATCTTGTCTATCTTTTTTTGGTATATTGTCACAGTATAAAGTGTAAACTCTCCAGAAAAATCTAAAGAGAGTTTATCATCTAAGAGTTTATGGTTAATTAAAAGTCTCTCTCTAGTAACTTATTTACTTTAAGAATTGTTATGATTTTATCTTCTTGCTTACCAACACCATCTATCATAGTATTATCACCATTTACTGTATCTGGCGCAGGTCCAATATTCCCTTTTTTGATTCTAATAGCCATTGTTAATCTATCTATTACAAATCCAGCCACATCATCTCTATCTTTCATAACAATAAAACGAGTCTCATCACTATGTTTTTTCTCACTAAGTCCAAACTTTAGACGAAGATCTATAAGAGGAATAACAGCACCACGCAAGTTAAAAACCCCCATAACATACTTAGGAACTTGAGGAACTCTAGTCCAAGTAAAAGGTTTTATAATCTCTTGAATAGAGAGAATTGGAATTGCATATTCTTCTTCACCTATGATGAAACCAACTAGTTGAACTATATCATCTGACTGATCAATAGATTCGTTTTGCTGTTGTTTACTCTGTTTGCTTAGTACTTGTTTTAGTTTGTCACTCATGATAAGAACTCCGATTTAAAGTTAACATTTCTTTGAACTACGCTAGATAGGTAGTCTGCTGAGTATGGTTTGGTGATATACTCAACCATTCCAGATTCAACGCCTCTCATCCTATCAGATTTTCCAGTTCTTGAAGTAACTGCTATTAGAGGCATCGTTTTGTATCTGTTGTATTTTTTAATCTCTGTTGCTAATGTATAGCCATCCATTCTAGGCATCTCAATATCTATAAGCATTGCATCAAAGTGATGGTCACCTTGTTTTAAGATATTTAGTGCTTCTTGTCCATCAGTTGCTTCAACAAGGCTCATTCCTGTTGCTTCTAGTGATTTTCGCATAATCATTCTATCCGTTTTAGAGTCATCAACTATCATGATAGTATAGTCACTCGCCTTTGTTTTCTCACGAGATAGTGCTGATTCTGATTTTTGATCAGATATCATAGAAGTAGCTTTTACATTTTTTGCTATATCCATAAGTGCTACAACATCAACGATAAGTGTTACTCCACCATCTCCACGGATTGTAGCTCCGGCAATTCCTTCTATCCCTTTTAAGTATTCGCCAAGAGACTTAATAACTATCTCTTCTTGACCTACAAGCGAGTCAACAATAAGACCTAGTTTTTGAGCGCCGAGTCCTAACACAACTACATAAGCGTGTTCACTTGAGTCTAAAATCCTCTCAACTTCAAATATATCGCCAATATGAACGAGAGATAAAACATCATCGCGCAGTCTCATAACTGAACGGCTCTCAACTGTGTAGATCTCATCTTTTGAGATTCTAACTGTTTCTAAAACTGATGAGAGAGGAATAGCATAAGCCTCTTCTTGAACACCAACTAAAAGAGCTTGTATAATAGCAAGAGTTAGAGGAATCTTTAGCTTAACGCTACTTCCAATTCCAGTTTCACTCTCAATATCGATAATACCATTTACCTTTTCTATGTTTGTCTTTACAACATCCATACCAACACCACGACCTGAAACATTCGTCACAGCAGCTGCCATAGAAAAACCTGGTTTCATAATAAGCATAAATGCTTCTTTTTCACCCATATTATCAGCTTCTTTTTCGCTAATAAGACCTTTTTCTAGTGCTTTACTTTTTAATATCTCAGCGTTAAGACCTTTTCCATCGTCATCTATTTGGATAACAATTTGGTTACCTTCATTGTAAGCTTTTAAAGATATTGTACCAGTTTCATTTTTGCCATTTGCAAGTCTTACCTCTGGAGTTTCTATACCATGATCACAAGAGTTTCTAATGATGTGAACTAGAGGATCTCCTATCTCTTCGACTATAGATTTATCAAGCTCTGTTTCCTCACCTTTTATTGTTAACTCTATCTTTTTGTTTAACTCTCTACTTAAGTCTCTAATCATTCTAGGAAATTTGTTAAAAACCTTACCTATTGGGAGCATTCTTGTTTTCATAACTGCTATTTGTAAGTCTGTTGTAACTAGTGAAACTATAGATACAACCTGATTTAGCTCTTCTAAGAACTCTTCACCCTCATATCTCTCTTCAACATCATCATTTATCTTGATAAGTCTATTTTTAGCAAGAACTAACTCGCCAATTAAGTTCATAAGATGATCAAGTCTCTTAACATCAACACGGATAGTTTGATCTACTGTGTTGTTTGTTCTCTTAGCTGGAGCTGCCGCTTTTGCATCTAAGCCTTCATCATCATTCATCGATTTTGCTTTCGTTGAAGCTCGTGGAACTGGTGCTTTAATAGGCTCTGCTTTTGGCTCTGGTTTTTTTTCTGGTTTTGATGCTTTAGCAGGTTCTGATGGAGCTTCTTCATCTGGATCTGGAGGAGGAGCTAAAACTTCTTCACCCGCCGCAACTTTAGCTGCTCTTTTAGCCTTGTCTTCTTCTTGTCTTTGTTCTAGTAGTCTTTGTATCTCAGCTTCTACATCATCATCGGACATATTGTCATAATCTGGCTCATCTTCCTCTTCTTTTGCTTCTTCTGGTTCATCTAAAGTTGCTTCAATAATAGGTGCTGATGCTACTGGAGTTGGAACATCTCCATCTCCACCGCTAATTTTATCTAGTCTTACAACGCATTCTGAGACATCAACTCCAGCGTCAGAACTTGTATCACGAATAATACTTAAGAGTGACTTCATAAGGTCAATAGACTCTAAAACAACATCCATAACATCTGGAGTAATAATTAGCTCTCCATGTCTAGCTTTGTTTAAAACATCTTCCATATGATGAGTAAGATGAGTTAATACATCAAAGTTTAAAAATGATGAAGCACCTTTTATAGTATGTGCCACGCGGAAGATTCCATTTAGAAGTTCTAAATCTTCTGGTGTTGATTCTAACTCAACTAAATCTTCATCTAGTTTTTCAACAAGCTCAAAAGCTTCAACTAAAAAATCTTGCAATATCTCTTGAAATTCATCCATATTTACACTCCTATTTCATATGAGCACGAACTATTCGTGCTATTTCATCATAAAATGCTGTTGCTTCAAACTTAACTAGATAAGCCTCAGCTCCAGCTTCTTTTCCTCTATCTTCACTAAAATGATCACTAATTGAAGAGTTAAAAACTATAGGAATCTTATCAAATCTTCCATCTTCTTTAACATTTGCTGCAAAGTGAAAACCATCCATTCTTGGCATCTCCACATCAGAGATAATAATTTTTAATTTCTTTGCAAGATCATCTTCATACATATTGTAAAGGTCGTCTAGCTTCTCTAAGCCCTCTTGTCCATCACCTGCCTCAACAACACTAAAGCCCATTTTTTGAAGTGCTTCTTTTACTATTTTTCTTGCAGTGGAACTATCATCTAAGATAAGAGCTAAGCCTGTAAAACTATCCATTTCTTCTGGAGTATGCTCAATGCTTGGCTGATAAAGTCCTAGATCTTGCACTACACTCTCTAGATCTAAGATAAGAAGTACATTATCTCCTTCTATCTTAGTCACACCTGTGATTTTACTACCATCTAGTGAACCTGAACCACTTGCAAATGAAGCTGGTTCTATATCTGCCCAATTTATTCTTCTTATTCTTTTTGCCTCGTGAACCACAAAACCAATAAGGATATTGTTAAACTCTGTTATAATAACCCTTAAGTTTTTCTCAACATTTTCTGGCTCTTTTATTCCCATCCATTTGGCTAAGTTTACAACAGGAATAACTATACTTCTTAGATCAAAAATACCCTCAATGTAGTTGGGTGTCCCTGGAAGTTCTGTTAGAGTTGGCATCTTTATTATTTCACGAACTTTTGAAACATTGATACCATAAATCCCCTCATATACTTCGCCATCTTCTTCTTTTAGAATACGAAAGTCGACAAGTTCCATCTCATTGGAGCCGACTTTTAGCGAATTTTCCACATGCATAATTTATATCTCCTGATATTATTGAACTTTAACAAAACTACTCTCTTGCAGTAAAAGTCCAACATCTTTAGATGATTTTACTATAAAGTATCTTTGATTGCAAGCAAAAGCCGCTAGGTTTATATATCTAAAGTCTCTTAGTTTAAAACTCTTATTTTGGTGAAAATGTCCCTCAATAAATATATCACAATTGTATTTACCCAAAAGCCTTTTAGCTGTAAACTCTTCTAAGCCTACAAACTCTTTACAATCATCTTTTTTGCTTAAATATTCATCTAATTTTTTAATGATGATGTGATTAAAAGCATTATTAATAATGTTTAATATCTTAAGGACAAGGGGATTTCTAATGATAGTTGTATATATGTTATAGCCAAGTGGACTCTCGATATCACCATGAGAGAGCAAAACTTTTTGCTTGTTAAAGATCATCTCTACAGGTTGATTTTTTATACCAAAAACTTTAAGATCAGGAAATATTTTCTTAAGATTAAAGTCATGGTTTCCTTCAAGATAGATAACTTCTATCTCTTTTGAGATCTCATTTAAGATGCCTATTGCCTCTGTATTTATCTCTAAAGTGAACGAGACTTCTCCAAAAAGAGTGTCAAATATATCACCCAAAAGTATAAGTTGAGTTGGAAGTAATTTTTTTAACTTTATTGCTTTTAAAAAATCTAAAAAATCTTCTCTTGTGTGTGAATAGTGTGCATCTGCAATTACAAATGCGCCCTCTTTTAGTACAAGGTTATGGTACATAAGCTATTGTTGGTATCCCAGTTTTTTGACACAAGCCCATCATAATATTTGCATTTACAACAGCTTGAGATGAAGCACCTCTTAAGAGGTTGTCAATCGCACTTGATATAAAAAGAATATTTGCTTTTTGTTTTACGAAAATATCGCAAAAGTTCGTTCCTGCAACATTTTTCATATCAACAGGATCTTTGCTGATGCGAACAAAAGGCTCATCCTTGTAAAACTCTTCTAAGATACTATATGCATCTATATCTTTTTGCACTTGTATATATATAGAAGATATCATACCGCGAGTAAGAGGCACAAGATGCGGAACAAAGTTCACTTCATCAAATGAAACCCCAAGTTTTTGAGCTATCTCTGGAGCGTGCCTGTGCATGAGAGGATTGTAAGCAAAAAGATTGTCATTTACATTTACAAAGTGAGTAACATCACTTAATTTTTTACCAGCTCCACTAACTCCTGTTTTTGCATCTATGATGATTGGTGTGTTTTCTACTCTTTTGCTAATAAATGGCAGAAGTCCAAGAAGTGCACAAGTAGGAAAACATCCAGGATTTGCAACTAGATCTGCACTCTTAATTTTTTCTCTAAACATCTCAGGAAGCCCATAAACTGCTCGTTTTAGATTTTCTTTATCTGTGTGAGTTGTATAAAACTCTTCATATACTTCCAAAGAGAGTCTATAGTCAGCTGAGAGATCCACTACTTTTAAACCTTTTTGCATAAGAGGCTTAACAAACTCCATAGCAGTTTTGTGTGGGAGTGCTAAAAAGACAAGCTCACACGAAGATGCTACAACATCAACATCGACTTTTTGCACCTGCATATCACAAATATTTTTAAGTGATGGATGTAACTCATCAAGGCGAATATTACCCTCTGAATTTGCGACATATGTAAGTTTAAAGTTTGGATGATTTAGTAAAATCTTTACAAGTTCTAACCCTGTATATCCACTAGCTCCGATAACACCAACTCTAATGACACTCAAAAACAATCTCCTGATATCTAACCTCTTCTATCTCATACTCTTTTGTGCCATTTGGAAGTTTTACCTTTACATCATCGCCCTCTTTTTTTCCTAAGAGTTGTTTTGCAAGTGGTGAGCCAAAAGAGATAAGTCCCATATCTGGGTTGCTCTCACATCCTCCAACTATGGTGTAAGTAACCTCTTCATCGCTATCCATATCTGTCATAACCACAGTTGAACCAAAACTAACTTTTGAGTGCTCAAGCTCACTAGGATCTACAATACGAGAGTTTGCTAATATGTTTGAGAGTTCTCCTAGTCTGTTATCTATATTTTTTTGAGCTTCTTTTGCAGCGTGATATTCAGCATTTTCTTTTAAATCTCCATGTTCCAAGGCTTCTTCAATAGCCTTTACAACAGCAGGACGCTTTACTTCTTTTAAATCTCTAACTTCTGTTTGAAGCTTTTCATATCCAAACAGTGTCATAGGCTCAATTTTTTGCATTATTTCTTCTCTTTTATATTATTATTTGGATGATTATAGCAAAAATTAGTACATTCTTAACTTTCTAAAAACTTTGAGTAGTGTAATCTCTCACTCGCTCCTACGCAGAGAGACTGTGAAAGAACTTCTTCTTTGCAGTCTCATTTTTCTAAATAAATAAGACAATTATTTCTAAATCTGTATATGATATTTTTATTGAAAATAAAGACCGTATATTGCATACTA
>Ga0172382_10003694_pt1 | contig 24022 bp, 31 predicted proteins | sample Leawel138RmetaG_FD_122245 | JGI IMG/M metagenome (GOLD analysis project Ga0172382, IMG submission 122245) | Leachate microbial communities from a municipal landfill in Southern Ontario, Canada - Leachate well 138R metaG | ecosystem: Engineered > Solid waste > Landfill > Unclassified | place... | reverse complement strand
TGGTGCTGCTGGTGCTGCTGGTGCTGCTGGTGCTGCTGGTGCTGCTGGTGCTGCTGGTGCTGCGTCAACAGTTACGACCTGCGGTTGCAGAGCCTGGGCAATCAGTTCAAGGGAAGTGGCGATGCGCTCAAGGTTGTTTTCGATGCTCATTTGTAAATTTCCTTTTGGGATTCAGTGGGGGTGATCTTCACGCGGCCTTCAGTGATAGCCGTGACCAATTCACGCACTACGTCAGAATGACGCCGTTCAAGTTTTTCAGTGCAATGGGTCTTGAAAGCATCAAGTGCTTTCTTGTCCATCCGCACCGTTAAGAAGGTGTTCATGGTTTATTCCTCGCTGGTTTGTTGTATTACGTGGCACATTGTTAAACACTTCTGGTATGCTGTCAAGCATGAATTTGTTGTGTCAATGATTATCAGCGGTTATCATCCGCTATCAACGGCTAAGGAGCGTCCAATGTTAAAACGCGCAAAAGAAGCAGCCGACCAGTTCAGTATCAGTGTTCCGACGCTGTACCGCTGGCGGCAAGAAGAAGGGTTCCCGCAGCCTGTAAAGCGGGGTCAGGTGGTGTTGTATGACACTGAAGCAATCAGAAAATGGTTAGAGAAAGGGGAAGGCGATGTTTCTTGATGCACCGATACAGCCTGACCTGACTGAAGCAAAACGACTGCACGCGGCTGGCCTGAAGCTGGTCAAGCTGCACAACTATACAAAGCAGCCGATAGGCATTGAGTGGAACAAGCATTCAGCCGTCAGCATTGACGATGACGCGACAGGCTACGGTTTGCCGCTGGCGGTCAACGGTCTGTGCAGTCTTGACCCTGATCACGTTGACATGGCGCGTGCTGGTCTGGCGGCTTGGGGGTTTGACCTTGATGACCTGCTGGCGGCTGGCGTGCGCACCAGTTCCACACGTCCGAACAGCGGGGGGCGGTCTGCGTTCCGTGCTGACCCTGGCAACCTGTGCCGCTGGCTGACCATCAACGTGTTCGACAGCAACGGTAAAGGCACGACCGTGCTTGAACTGCGTGCCAAGTCACCCAACCTGCAAGACGTGGTGCCTGGGGTGGTCTACACCGGCAAGGGATCGCCTGAAGTCTATTCACAGCAGTACGCGGGGGCGCATCGTTTCGACAATGCGCCAGCACTGCCTGACGCCTTTCTGAAGCTGTGGCAAGAGCTGTCCACCGATGACGACAAGTTGCGTGAATATTCGCAGCGGTTCGTTGATGGCATTGTGGCTGCTGGCTATACGCTGGACGGTGACACACCAATGTACAGGCCACCAATGGGCGGTGGTACAAAGCTGGCGTTTCCAGCAAAGGGTGTACGCACCGACTTCAACGAAGCCACCACGGTTGAATCAATCTTGGAGCGCCACGGCTACACCTATCACGAAGTGAAGCAGCGGTGGGCGCATCCAGGCGCAACAGGCGCACCGGCAATCAGACCGATTCCAGAAAAAGAAGGCTTGTGGCAATCAGACCACGGGGGCGACCCGCTGCACGGTACGTTTGACGCATGGGCTGCACACGTCCAGCTTGACCACGGGGGCGACACTGAACGCGCCATTGTGGAATGGATGTGGAAAGGTGTGGATGTGGTCGAACCGACCATAGGTGACGCGGCGGGGGAGTCGCAAGCGGTGTCATTCCTTGACGCAAAGGATGACGCGACACCGCTGCAACAGCTTATGGACAGACTGCGTGTTTCAGAGCCTGAAGAAGCCGAACGGATTGTACCAAAGATACTGAAGGTAATGGAGTCCTTGCCGGAACTGCAACGGGTCAACTGGCACAAGCAGGTGCGTGACGTGATGCACTGGAACGCGGCAGAGTTCAAGGCGATTCTGAAGGACTTGCGTGAAGGCTGGAAAACCGACCTTGATAATGGATTCGGCAAGTTCAACCCATACCGGTACATCTACCTTGCCCCGCGAAATGAGTTCTACGACATTCACAGCGGCATGACGCTGGTGCCGCGTGGCCTGGACAATAAGTACATCACTGAAACAGGTGACGAACCCGCCAGCCGCCTGCTGCTGCTGAGTGTGCCGACTGAATTAAGTGTGGCTGACCGCCTGGGCTGGAACCCCGTCAGCGTGGAACCGCCAAAGCGTGAACAGATCATCTATGAAGATGAAGGCAAGCGCATGGTCAACACCTGGCGGGGCTTCGCACTGAGTCCGATTAAGGGTGACGTGTCATTGTGGCTGGCGCACGTTGAATACCTGATACCGAATCAGGCTGAACGTGACAGCGTGCTGAACTGGCTGGCGGCACTGGTGCAGCGTCCAGCAAGCAAACCGTCATTTGCCATCATTCACCGTGGCACCGCACGCAACGGTAAAGACAGCCTGTATGCACCGCTGACCATGGCAATGGGTGACGCTGCGCGTGAAGTGAAGATCAAGGACGTGATTGAAGGATGGGGTGATAACCTGTTCCAGCGGAAATTCTTGATCATCCCCGAAGTCAAACGCACGCAAGACCGCGATGCCAGCAATGAAATGAAGACTATTGTCGCACCCACGGCGACAGGTAAGCGCACCCTGAACCTGAAGGGTGGGCAGGTAGTGACGCAGGTTGACTGCATGGGCGTGCTGATGATGACGAACTATCGCAGCGGTTTCACCATTGACCGTGATGACCAGCGGTACTTTGTTGTTGACTCATGGGTGGAACCCAAGGACGCGGACTACTACAGGACGCTACAGCAATGGTACAGGGCAGGTGGTGCCGCCATGGTGTTGGACTACCTGATGCACCGTGATATCAGCGGGTTCAATCACAACGTGCTTCCGTTCGTCACCGATGGTGCGCGGGAAATGGCACAGGCCAGCCGCTACGACTATGAACAAGACCTGGAAGACTTGATAAACGAAGGCTTGCCGCCGTTTGACAAGGGTGTGGTCACCAGTAAGGCACTGAAGGCGCATTGCCGCATGTTGAACATCCGTGTAGGCAACAATGGCCTGGATACTGCAATGGAGCAAATAGGCTGGCGCAAGTTGCGCGGTGCCAAAAAGGTGGACGGACGCACGAAGGCAACACCAACGCTGTACGTGTCCACCACCGAACATGGACTGTTGACCCCTGTTGACCTTTACGACCTGTATGAAAGGGCGGTGACGACAACCCTGACACCTATGTAAAGTGAAGAAAAGCGGCCTTCCAGCCGCTTTCTTTTTGCCTGCATGTTGATAATGATTCTCATTAAGGTTACAAAAGAAACAGTAACCTTTTTTCGTCAAATGCTCAAATTTTGCGGATGCTCAAATTTTGCGGACGGACACAAAACAGGACTCAAAAGGTTACGTTTTATTCTGTAACCGAAAACATTAATGAAATCAAGGGTTTAGGGGGTCGGTTACTGGATACTTTCTTTTTCTTTAAGATCAGGAAATAAATAAATGAATAGTATTAAGTGGTTACAGTAGAGTCACAGAATAGGTTAAAGTCACAATATCAGTTGATTCTATAAAAGAAGAAGAAGGGGCGGGTTCTGTGTCTGAAACCTACCGCTGGAAATGCTTGACGGTTATTGCCCGTAAGGGTTACAGTAACCCGAACACTGAAAGGAGTGAAAACAATGTTCATGTATTCAATTGACAAGGGGGTGCCTGTTCCAGAAGTGAACCGCCGTAAGAGCAATGCACCACCGCAAAGATACCCGTTCACACAAATGCAACCTGGTGACAGTGTGTTTATTGAAGGTGCGAGAACGGACGGAAAGGAATATTCCGCCGCTAGGCGATTGGCGGCACGCCGTCAGGTGAAAGGTGTGGAATGTCGATTCACGGCACGTAATGAAAATGGCGGCATGCGGGTTTGGAGGGTGAAATGAAGTGCAGACATTGTGATGTTGAGTTTAAGCGACCCGTTGAAGTGCCGATACCGCATGACCGGTGTTCCCGCTGTCATGAGGAAATGGATGCGATGAACGAAGGCAAGAAGTATGACGCCGGTAAGCCCATGATGGAGTTGATACCGCCACACGCTGAAATGGAGCTTGCCAAGGTTCTGACGTTTGGTGCTATCAAATACGGGCCAGACAACTGGCGCAAGGTTGACCAGCTTGAACGCCGCTACATGGGCGCAGCTATGCGTCACCTGAACGCCTTCAGACAGGGTGAAACGCTTGATGCTGAAAGCGGCCTGCATCACCTGGCGCACGCAATGTGTTGCTTGGCGTTCATCATTGAAAATAAAGCTTGACGGTTGTTGTACGTTGTATCACAATGATTGTACATTCAACAAAACAGGAGTAGGCATGAAGGTGTTGTTGGCAGTAGCGGCATTCCTTGCCATCTTCGGTCTGGTGGGTACGATGGACTACCAGGATGAACTGAAGGAAGCGGTACACTATGAAGAAATGGTGTGCAACGGTCATTGGCCGAATTACAAAACTATTGAGGTGAATTGCAATGAAAACTAAGACAATCATTACCGCTGCTTTGATGGGTATTGGCCTGGGTCTTGCGCTGCTTGAAATGAAGGTGCAGCAACCCAGTGGCGTAGTGCTGCTGGTGACCGGTGCCATGTTCGGAGTTGGTCTGCACTGGTATCGTCGGGGCTTTTCGTTCAAGACGATTCTTGCAGGCATGCTGATGGCCGCTACCTTCCCAGTTGCAGCCGGTGCGGTGGTCATGGGTCAGGCATTGCTTGGTCTGATTGCCGCCATTACCCTGGGTGTGTGTTTGCGGATGGTGAAGTGACATGGCAAAGCTGACCCCCAAGCAGGAGAAGTTCTGCTTGGTGTACCTGAAAACGGGTAACGCCACAGAAGCCTACAGGCAGTCTTACAACTGCAAAAAATGGAAACCTTCGACAATTAACGAAGCCGCTTCCAGGCTTCTGAAGAATGGCAAGATTGTTACAAGGCTGGCGGAACTGAATAAAACAGCCGTCACCGATGCTGTGATGACCCGACAGGAAGCACTTGAACGTCTGACCAACTTTGCACGTACTGACCTTACTGACTTGGTAGAGTTCGGCACGTTTGAAGTTGGGCATGACGGTCAGGGCAACCCTGTGATTCAGTCAGTGTGGAAAATCAAAGATTCAGTGTTGCAAGACCCCAAAGCCCTGGCAGCTATCGCTGAACTGAATGCAAGCAAGGACGGCATCAAGATCAAGACGCATTCCCCATTGCAAGCAGTTCAGCAGTTAGCCAAGATGATGGGGTGGGAGTCTGCACAGAAGATTGACCACACCAGCAGTGACGGCACCATGTCACCTGCTGCATCACAGGAGGCAGTGCTACAGGCGCTTAGGGCGAAGCACGGGAAGAAATGACACCTGTTGAAATTGCGGATTGCAGGGCTGACCTGCTGACGTTCACACAGACAATGTTCCACGCACGCAAGGGCGTACCCATGAAGCCAAACTGGCACCAGGGTGCAATCTGCAATGCGCTGGAACGTGTCGTGTTGGGTGACATCATCAGGTTGATAATCAACATTCCGCCCCGCAGCGGTAAAACTGAACTGGCAGTTATCAACTTCATTGCATGGTGCATGGGTAACTTCCCTGAATCCGAATTCATCCATGCGAGTTATTCAAAGCGTCTGGCGACCAATAACACCTACAACGCACGCGCTGTCATGCAGCATGAAAAGTTTGCAACCATCTTTGGTGAACCTGACTTCAGGGGTGACAGTAACGCCAAAGACGAATTCAGAACCGGTGCCGGTGGCATTGTCTATGCAACCGGTGCAGACGGTACTATCACTGGCTATGGCGCTGGCGGCATGGGTGACCAGTTCAAAGGTGCCATCATCATTGATGACCCGCACAAGGCGGGTGAAGGCAGCAGTGACACAATGCGGCAAAACGTCATCGACTGGTTTAGCACCACGATGGAAAGCCGCAAGAACAATCCCAACACCCCTATCATTGTCATCATGCAGCGGTTGCATGAAAATGACTTGTCAGGGTTCCTGCTGGCAGGCGGCAACGGTGAAAAATGGGAACACCTAAACATTCCAGCAGTGGCTGATGGTGAATCATTCTGGCCTGATCAGTTCCCCATTGAAGACCTGAAGCGTTTGGAGAAGACGAACACCTACCGTTATGCAGGGCAATACATGCAGAATCCTGCACCTATCGGGGGCGGCATCTTCAAAACCAAGTGGTGGAACTTTTACACGGTTCTGCCTGTCATCAAGCACCGGCTGATATTTGCCGACACTGCACAAAAGACCAAAGAACAGAATGACTTCAGCGTGTTCCAGTGTTGGGGGCTTGGTGCTGATGACCGTATCTACCTGCTGGACATGGTGCGGGGCAAATGGGAAGCACCGCAGTTGCTGTTGCAAGCGCGTGCATTCTGGCAGAAGCATCACGGACGCAGCAGCGGCATGGGTACACTGCGCAAGATGATGATTGAAGACAAGTCGAGTGGCACCGGTCTGATTCAGCAACTGCGTCCAGGTGTGCCAGTTGAAGGCATCCCCCGCAGCATTGATAAGGTAAGCAGGGCCATGGACGTGGTGCCACAGATTGAAGTGGGTAACGTGGTTCTGCCTGACCCGTCACTTGCACCGTGGTTATCTGATATTCTGGCAGAAGCAGAACAATTTCCAAACGGGACGCACGATGATACGATTGATCCATTAATGGATGCGATACAGTGCATGCTGATAGAAAAATCAACGATCAACTACGGAAAATTACTATGAAGTTTTTAGACGGCCTAGTGAACGTGGTCAATCAGATCACCAACCGCCGCAACGTACACACTACCAACGTCATCCGCCGCAACAAGATGGATGATGCTGAAATGCGTGCGCTGCTGGTCACCGGCCTGGGTAGTAAGATTGTCCGGTTGAAAGTTGGTTACGCGCTGAATGACACACTTGCTTTTGAAGACGATGCACAGAAGGCACTGTATGACCGACACCTGAAGCGTGCGGTCAAGCGTGCTGCTAAGTTTGCCCTGGCGTTCGGTCGGGGCATTGTCGTTCTGAACGAACGCGGTGAAGACCTGCACACCCCGCGCACGCGACCAGTGGACATTGCCAAGACCCGCTTCAGTGTATTCAGTGGTGACATGGTGACCCCGCTGGACGTAAGCATTGACCTGAATGACTCACGGTACATGAAGCCAAGACATTACAGCGTCAACGGCCACAACTTCCACCACACTAGGGTGATTGACTTCACCTACGTGGAGCCAGCAGAGCAGGACGCGGCACTGTATCGGTATGGTGGCGTCAGTGAATTTGAATTGATTCGCAACCAGATTATCAATGATGGAATCGTGGAGCGTGCCAGCGGTGCCATTGTGGAAAAGAACGCCACGGTGTTCCACAAAATCAAGGGATTCAAGGAAGCATTGGCGGCAGGGCAAGACAAGGAACTGATTGATTATTACAGCATCCTGGCTGACCTACGCAGCATCTACGGTGACGGCATCATTGACGCTGAGGATGATGTAATCAGCGTTGCGCAAGCATTGACCAACCTTGCAGACGTTGACCAGATCACGTTACGCAGACTGGCACTGGTGACTGGTATCCCGCTGACAGTTCTGGTGGGTGAAGCGGTCAAGGGTCTGAACGCCAGCGGTGAACAAGAGCGCCAGACATTCCAGGACACGATTGAAAACCTTCAGTTTGACTACCTGCTTGACCCCATCACTGACCTGTTCAATGCTTGTGATATGGGTTCAGTTGAGTTTGCAGAGAATCAAGGCGGCAGTGCATTGGAGCGTGTGGAGTTTGAAACCAAGGCGATAGCGAACGCAAAAGCATTGTGGGAAATGGGCGAAGACTACCGCCGTTATCTGCGTAACAATGACCTGTTGCAGAAAGACCCGTTTGCGGAAATGTTCCCTGATGAATAAGCAAGTTGACCAGCCAAGCAGCCCACGGGCGCAAGAAAACGAATTTGAAGAACTGCTTGACTTCATTGTTGGGCAGATCACGCAGCGCTTTGAAAATGGCGTATTGAAGACCATGAACAAGGAAACGCTGAACAAGTTTGAAGATGCCGCCCCCCAGTCTGGTAACTATGCACGCATACTGTTGCGTTTATCCAACGCAGTGCGGCGCAAGATTCAGCGTCAGTTCAACAATGAACGCATTGAAGCCATGGTGGCTGATATCCTGCGAAAGACTGACCACCGCCAGCAGCAGCAACTGTATGCCGCCGTTGAAAAGGCAATAGGCATCAACAGCAAACAACTGCTGGCGCGTGAAGGAATGAAAAGCACAGTCAATGCTTTGATTCTGGAAACTACGCAGTGGGTGAAGAAGTTGCGTGATGAAACAATGGAACACTTCACCAACAACACGCTGCACGCCATGACCAACGGTGACAGCCTTGAAACCATCATGAAGCAATTCAAGGGTGTGGCTGAAACCCGCAAGGGGCATGCCAAGTATCTTGCACATAATCAAATCCAGAACTTCAACAGCGTTACGGCCAAAGTCAGGGTGCAGAAGCTTGGAGTAGTTGAAGCAATATGGGAAACGGCTGGTGATGACAGTGTGCGTCCATCCCATGCAGCGCGTGACGGTGAACGGTTCGACTTGTCCAAGGGTCTGTATTCCAGCATTGACGGGAAGTTTCTTATTCCAGGTGTAGACCACAATTGCCGGTGTACCGCAAGATACATCCTACCCGACGAAACTTGATTAAATCCCCGTTATTCGCGTAGACTCACGTGTAACGGGAAATAGAGAAATTCAATATGACAACGCTGTTAGCATTTTTTACTGATTCAGTGACCTGGGACGATCAGGAGAAATCCGCCGTTTCAGTGCGTGACGGCGTGGTTGAATATCTTGGTTCAGAAATTGGACAAGAACCTGCTGACAAGTTGTTCACCGTTTACCGTTCACCGGCTACCATTGCTAAAATCAATGAACTGATGCCTGGTGTACCGCTGACGAATGACCATGTATCTCTTGATACTGAAGTCACCAATCCAGTAGGTTCAGTTCTGAGTTCGGAAATTATCGACTTCATTGATTCTGACACGGTTGCACACCTTGCACTGCGTAACCGCATCAAGATCAGTGATTCGATAAGTGGGGCGTTACGCACTGGAAAGCGGCAGTTATCACTGGGTTACTTTGGTAAGCTAGTACCGCATGACCGCTGTGACTTCGAGCAGATAGACCTGCTACCGCATCACTTAGCTGTGGTACTGGCTGGCCGTTGCGGTTCAGCCTGTTCTTTTATTGATAAAATGCCTGAAGGGGTGAATACAATGTTTAAAAAGCGTAAAACGGTCGAAGGACTGCATAAAGCTTTCATGGACGCAGAAGGACAACCCAACCTGCAACAAATCGTTGAGATTGCGCAGCAGTTGCCTGAAGCACTGAAAGCCGTTCCAATGGACAAGCTTCAGGAAATCATGCCTGTGCTTCAGGAAATCATCGCACTGACTGGCGCAACCGCACCGGCAGCGGACACCCCTGAAGGTGTCACTGATGAAGAACCTGAAAAACTCAAGGATGAAGAAATCAAGGATGAATCACCTGAAAAACTCAAGGATGAATCACCTGAGATTCCAATCACTGACAGTGCCGAATTCAAAGATGCAGTGTCAGCCGCTTTGAAGCGTCACACTGAAACCATTGAAAAGGCCCGCGGGTTCCTTGACGAATCCTACAGTTTCACCGGCAAATCGACGGCGCAAATCATGCGTGACGCGGTGGCCGTTGAACACGGTAAGCAGCAGTTCACTGACCATGAATTGACGGTAGCTTTCAAGCTGCTGAAGAAAAGCGGTTCCGACCTGCGCAAGTTCGGTGACGCTTCTGCGTTCGCCGGTAAGTTTTCATCCCTCGCTGATAAGGAGCTGTAATCATGGCTTTCACAACTGGATACCTGGGTGACCCGCAACAAGTCGGCGCGGGTGAACGCTTCGGCAACAACAACACCATTCTGTCTGCTACCAACTTTGAAGACGGTCTGACCGTTGGTGTGTTCGCGGGTTACGACTCGGCAACTGATACCATCGTCAACATGACTGCAACCGCAGTTGTTGCTGGTGTCGTCCTGCGCAATGCGGCTGGCCCCGTTGAAGATGGTGCAACCGTTGATGCTACTTTGTATTCCAGCATTGAATACATGCGTCAGGGTCTGGTCACCGTGCGTGTGGCTGCTGGTGAAACACCGGCAAAATTCGGCGCTGTATATGCCGACAACGCAACTGGTGAAGCAACTGCTACTGACACTGACGTGCCGACCGGTGCGGAGTTCATTGAAGAAATCCAAGACGGCGTGTGGCTCATTCACATGGCTGGTAACGTCAATATCACTATTCAAGGGGGCGCATAATGAAACTTGGTAACCTTTACAACCTGGGGTCTTTTGAAGCCTTCTGCGATTCTGCGAGTCGCCAGCAGGGTTTCACTGACGCTTATGCTGGCACCGTGCTGGCACGAAACCTGACCGCCATTGACCCGCGCATTTTTGAAAAGAAGTTCCCTGAACTTGCGCTAATCAACAGTGGCATTGAAGCCGACAACAGCGGTGGTTACGCACGCCGCATTCAGTCACTGCGTTTGCAGGACGTGGGCGGTTTCACCACTTCCGGTGATTCGGCTGACAACAAAGGCAAGATCAGCCTTGCGGGTGAAGATTCATTCCTGCGTGTGGTTGAACGTGAATCACATTCCAAGTGGACTGATTCGGAAATCCGTGAAGCTGAGTTGCAGAACATCAACTTGCCGCAACGCTACATCCAGGCGCACAACGGCATTTACATGCGTGAAATTGACGCCATCGGTCTGACTGGTGGTATTGGCAATGAAGGTCTGCTGAACTACAGCGGCTTTGATTCCGATACGTCCGCAGCCATTGGCACACTGACACCGGAACAAATGTATTCTGCTATCGGTGACGCAATCACTACGCAACGGAACGCAGTGAACAACACGCCTGAATACAGCGGCAACCGTGTGGTCACCAGTGTGGCAGTTCTGAACAAGCTTCAGGCTACCATTCTGAACACTGCTGGCGGTTCCATGAGTGTCCTGGCTGCACTGCGTGCAAACTTCCCTGATGTTGAATTCATTTCCAGCTTCCGCGCAAATGACGGTGGTGCTGGTGGTGTATCTGCAACCGTTGTCTACAGCAACAACAGTGAAGTGATGAAGATGCGTATCCCCCAACCGTTGACCATTGGTGAAATCATCAAACTTGGTAGCTTCGATTACCAGGTGGACAGCAAGTACCGCATTGCAGGTCTTGACGTTCTGGAAGACACTGGCGGGTTCATTCTGACTGGCCTGTAATCACAGCCGCCCTGGCAACAGGGCGGCATTCAAAACAAGGGGAACGTGACAATGACTGAAGAAACCAAAGACGTGGAAGTGAAGCCTGAAGAAGCGGAACAGAAGCAACCCACTACCCGCCGTGGTGCCAAGCAACAACAGGGCGGCATTCAAAACGTACGCAAGGGGAATTTGAACCTTGGCGGCATTCTGCGCATGAAGCCTGAAGAAGTTGTTCAGTTGACCAAAGAACAGAAGGCGGACAAGGTGCTGATGCAGAAGATTGAACGCGGTCTGGAAATCGGCTTGCTGAAGGAAGTCTGACATGATGATTGACGACTTCAAGGCGCGTTTTCCTGAATTCAGCACTGAAGTTGTTGATCAATACTTCCCCCCGATGGAAAACGCTTGGCAGTGCTACTACGGCAGACCGTACACGGCATGCAATAAGGAAATCATCCTGAACCTGCTGGCGCACCTGATGACCCTGGCGCAATCCAAAGGTGCATCATCCGTCCGCCAGCAAAGCAACAGGTCAGTAGGCAGCGTGTCGGTTGGGTTTGAAGCAACCGCCAGCAGCAGTAACCTGACTGACTTCTTCGGGGCAACGAAGTACGGACAAGCTTACTTGTTCCTGACCAGCACACGAAGACGCGCATACTTTGTGTAATACCTTCCGCCCCGTTTCGTCGGGGCTTTTTTTCGTCTAGGATTACGGTATGACACCTGAAGAAACTAAAAAGACAATGGACAACTACCTGCGTGAATTAGAACAGGCTGTAAAGTCGTCCGTGAAGGTTGGTCTACCGTCCGACAAGGTGGGTGATAAAATCTACGGTGATGGTACGTCCATCATGACAATCGGCGCTGGTCATGAGTACGGCACTGAGAACATGCCAGCGCGGTCATTCCTGCGCATGCCGTTTGATTTAAAACGCAAGGAGATTGACGGGTACATTGGTACGCAGTTCAAGGCGGTACTGACTGGCGCACGCACCGCAGATGATGCACTGGAACGGATAGGCGTTAAAGCAGTGAGCATCAGCAGGGCAGCGTTTAGGAATAATGGATACGGGCAGTGGGCAGACCTTGCCGACAGCACCAAAGACGCCAAAGAAAAAGCAGGAAAAACAACCCCGCTGGTCTGGTCTGGTGTCCTGCGAAATGCAATCACATGGAGTATTGATAAATGATTCCGAACGTAGCAGACGCACTGCAAGGCTGGATGCAGTCGGTACTGGTCAAGACGGTCATCACCAGCACGGTGGACTTCCAACAGGTGACTGTGGTCACTGGCAAGCAGGTTGACGCGGTGATTCAGCCGACACAGAAAACCAAGCTGAACGCTGACACCCTGGACTGGTCACAGCCGCATGTCACCCTGCACAGTGAAGAACTGCTGGAACTGGGTCAGGTAGTGGAACACCGTGGCAAGGATTACAAGATTGTTGAATCACAGGACTGGCTTGATTATGGCTACTGTGAAGCCGTGTGTGAAGCTACGCAGCGTCCGGTGATTGAGGTGACGCCATGAGCGCACCCGCATTGATATTGTTGGCACGGGTGGTGCGTGACCTGTTACCGCACCCTGAAGAACTGATCAAGATCGGCAGGGAAGGAATTGTACGTGGTCAGTTTGACAAGGATTACATTGCCATTGACTCACTGGCACCAGCGCAACCGCTGGCACGCGGGAAGTCTTACGATGGTGTTGCAGAAAAGCTGACAATATCCAGCCGCATGCGTCAGGCTGTTACACTGGATTTTTACGGCTTAAACGCATACACTAACGCTGAGAAATTGCAACTATTGCTGAAGTCTGATAAGGCTTTGGATTTACAAGAGCAGCATGTTATTACCGTGGGTGCTGTCAGTCAGGTCACAGACGTTAAGGCTTTGACAGGTCAACAGTATGGTAATAGGGTGCAGGTTGAATTAACTATTCAATATAGCCCGTCCGTGGTTCTTGATGTTCTGAGGATTGACGTGGCGGTTGTTGAAGTATTGTCAAATTGAGGAAAAATCAATGACTGCCAGTATCACGAATATCATTAACGTAGCCTTGATTCCAGAAGGTCAAGCAGCAGCCCGTGACAACATGAACGTGGTTGCCATCATGACCAGTGAACAAGGTGTTCTATCCACTGCTGAACGCTACCGTGCGTATCGTGACAGCAAAGCCGTTGAAGCTGACTGGGGTACTGCAAGTGCAGTGTCACAGTATGCCAACGTGTTCTTTGACACCAAGCCGAACGCGGTCAACTTCAGCGGTACGCTTATCATCGGCTTCCACCGTGGCGCTGCTGAAACCGTGGCGGCAACCGCTGCTATTTTGCGTGGCCCCCAGTTGCAAGAAGCATCCACCATGCAGGCGCTGCAAGCCATCAGCAATGGTTCCTTTGTCGTTGATGTTGACGGCATTGAACAGACCGTTGCAAGTCTGGACTTCCGCACTGCTGTTGATTTTGATGATGTTGCAACGCTGATCAATACGGAAATTGCCGGTGCTGACTTCGTGCATGAAAATGGCCGCTTCATTCTGACCAGCAGCAGCACGGGTGTAGCGTCCGTTCTTGGCTACTTCACTGAAGAAGGTGCGGGTGAGTTCATCGGCAACATTCTTGGACTGTCTGACGGTTCCGGCGCATTCCTGCGTCAAGGTTTCGATGAAGAAACATTGCCTGCTGAAACCAAGCTGGAAGCACTAAGCGTGCTGAAGTCTGAGGTGAACTACAAGGGTGTGTGTTTCATTGACCTTGTGCTTGATAACGAAGTGCCGACCATTGCCGCATGGGCGGGTGCCAACAGCGTTATTTTCTACAACGTCTTTACTGGTGCCAACTACCTGACCATTGGCACCACTAACCCAGTTTGGCAGGTGCGTCTGTCTGGTCAAAGCAACTTCCGCTGTCTGTACAGCAAGTCAGGCAACCGCAAGCTGGCAGTGACTTACATGGCACGCACACACACCGTGAACTTCAACGCTGAGAATAGCGCTATCACGATGAACCTGAAGACCCTGGCGGTGCCTGCTGAAGAATACAGCCAGACAGAAATCAACAATGCCAAGCGCGTGGGTCTGGACATTTACACCAGCGTCAAAGACGTGCCGGTGGTTCTGACCAGTCACGCCAATGACTTTGTTGATAACGTCTACAACCTGACAGCGTTTGTTGATGCAGTGCAGACCGACATGTTCAATCTGCTGAAACTGACTGGCACCAAGATTGCGCAAACCCGTGACGGTGTGAACAAGCTGATTGACCAGGGTGAAAAGACCACACGCGGCTTCGTGCGTGCTGGCGTGTTTGCACCAGGTACATGGTCGAGTCCTGACAGCTTCGGTGACATTGAAACCTTCCTGCGCAACATTGAGGAAAACGGTTTCTACTGGATTGCTGGACGCTTGGCAGACCAGCCGCAATCTGACCGTCAAGAACGCAAGTCGCCTGTATTACAGGCTGCTGTCAAGAACGCTGGCGCGATTCATAGCGTCGATGTAATCATCAACTTCAATCTATAAGGGCTGAATCATGAGTGTAATTTCACTTGCTGCTGATAGCACGTCGCTGATTCTCAACGGCGCTGGTATCACCCAATTCGCTGAAGGCGACTTCATCACTCTGACACCGGTCAACCCGAAAACTGGCCGTGTCAATTCGTCTACCGGCGTCAACATCAACAACCGCATGGACGGTGACGTGTTTGACTTGGTGGTTCGTGTGCAGAAGTACGGTTCTGATGACGTACTGCTGCAAAGTTGGGTCAACAGCGCTGCACCTGTTGTCATCAATGGTTCTGCCAAGGAATCATTCAGCCGTGACGGACAGGACTTCACTGAGTCCTACACGCTGGATGCTGGCAGCTTCACTACGCAACCAACCGACACCAAGAACAACCAGGACGGCAATGGAATGATGGAATACACCATTCAGTTCCGCCGTGCCAAACGTAATCTGTAAGGGCTGAATTATGAGCACTACTGAAGAACAGCAAGGAATGGAAATGATCAAAGCCGTCTATGACGATGGCTTTGCAGAAATCAACGGGCGTGAATATCACTTCCTGAAGATGCGGCACGAACAGCGGAAATCTGTTTTTGCATACTTCACTTCCATCCAGCACGAAATCAAACGGGGCAATCACAGCTTCCTTGTTGACCCGCTTTTCAAGAGTTTGGAAAAGCAGATCCTCAATGCGCACGTCACGTTTGATGACAGTCTACTGGCGAAGCTTCCAGAACACTGGGATGACAACCCGCAAGACTATCTGATGTTCGTGACTACTGCCCTGGCGGTGTTCAGCTACCCTTTCATGCCCGCCAGCGTTACCGCCTCACAATCCCCAGCCGTGGTAGCGCAGAAAACTTCATCCAAAAAACCAATGTAAGTGATGAAATGTTCACGTACCTTGCGCTGGTGAAGGCAGGGTACGGAACGCTGGCGGAACTGAAGGAGCTGGACACACCGGAACTGCTGGATATCATTGAATTTGAAATGATCACAGCGGACATTGAACACTACAGAATGGAGCAGGCACGCAATGGCGGTCGTTAATGAAGTCGTTACCCGATTCAGTTTTGAAGGCGACCTGAAGCCACAGCGGGACTTTAATCAGGGTCTGACCAGTTCCATCAAGTTGCTTAGTGGAATGGCAGCAGGCGTCACGGCGGCGGCTGGTGCCATGTTCGCCTGGGCAAGTAGTGTCTTTGATTCGCTTGACCCGATGGTGCAGTTGTCCCGTGAAACTGGTGTGGCAATTGAAGCCATTCAAGAACTGGGTTTTGCCGCTGACACCAACGGGTCAAGCCTTGACGCGGTGTCCGCGTCGTTGCGCGAAGTCACCAAGCGTGTAGGTGAATTTGAACAGCTTGGTGGTGGGCCAGCAAAGGAAGTTGTTGAACAGCTTGGTATTTCATTCCGTGACGCCACGGGTGAAATTAAATCTGCTGATCAGGTCATGCTTGACTTGATGGACACGATGCAAGGCATGAGTCAGGCCGAACGGTTCAGCGTGCTGGACAAGATGGGTATTGACCAGTCACTTGTACAGATGCTTTCCCTAAGTGGTGATGAAATGGACAGCCTGACCGCACGTGCGCGGCGGTTGGGTATAGTGACGCAAGAACAGGCTGACGCGGTAGCCGATTACAACACGTCCCTGGGTCATCTTAAATTCGGCATGCAGGGTATTCAGAACATGGTTGCCGTGGGCTTTGCGCCTGTGATGGGTGACCTTGTTGAACGCTTTGTGGAGCTGCTGGAAGCCAACCATGACTTGATTGTGAACGGTCTGACGTGGTTGGGTGATGTTGTCACGTCAACTGTTGGCATGCTTCAGCGTATGTGGCCTGTCTTTGCTGCAATTGCCGCTGGTTTCGTGATTGCCAAGGTTGCCGCTATCGGCTTCGGTGGCGTCATGAGTGTGGTTCTTTCACCGGTCGTGCTTATCACCGCTGCACTGGTTGCCGCCATCCTGATCATTGATGACCTGATTGTTGCCTTCCAGGGTGGCAAGTCCGTCATTGCAGACTTCTTTGAATCGTTCTTTGGTATCGACATTCGCCCCGCGCTTCAGGCTATCGTGTCGGCGGTGATGGAAATGGTTGATTTGATTGTTCGACTGTTCGCCCCCGCTGTTGATGCGGTCATGTCCATGTTCAAAGCCATTGTGGCATTGATCAAGGGTGACTTCAGCGGTGCCTGGGGTCATATCACTGACGGCTTATCATCCATGCTTGAATTTTGGGGCGGACTGTTCACAGCATGGCGTGATGGTGTCGTGGCTTTGATTGAAGGCATTGCGAACCTGCTTGTTGCAGGACTCACAATGGCGCTTGATAAGCTGGCTGACGCATTCCAGGCGTGGATTGACTGGATAAGCGGACTGTTCGGGCGGATGCTGGATGGCATCATGGGTATGTGGGGGCGCGTCACTGATTACCTGAAAAGCAAGATGATGAATATCTTGCCTGATTGGGCAGTTCGCCTGATTGGTGGGGGCGGCGGTGACGCTGTTGATGAAGAAACAATCAGACGTGAAGCTGAAGCAGCCAGTACACTGACTGCTGGCTTTGACCGTAATGAAGCGGTAGACCGTGGTACTACACAACAATCATGGAACAGCAACATTGACCAGAATGTTGAAATTCATATTGCCACGAATGACCCGCAACGGGCTGGTGCAGCGGTGCAGGACGCATTGCAGCAGCAGTTGAAAGATTCACGCACAATGAGCAACAGGGGTGGAATGTGATTCGGGAATTCATCCAGGGGCGCATTAAGTCACTGACAGGTGGTAATTCTGTATCGGGTGAAGTCGGCATTGGCGGCTTCACCCTGTTTGCCCGTGTCAGCGATGCAGCATCATATTCAGCGCAAGTGCCAACACAGGTGCTGGAAGACGGCAGTGTTGCAACTGACCATATCATCAATGACCCGCTGGTGTTCACCATCAGCGGTGACGTGAGTGATACGCATATCCGCCTTGCACCCCCGCTGACGTTCGGCATTCCAAGTGACAGTGCAGCGGGTCAAGTGGTGGCACTGCTTCCCGCACGCACGCAATCCCAATTGGGGAAAATCCGCAGTATTGGTGAAAGCGTCATGGATGCCGTTGACCGTGCTGACCGTTTGATCAACATCGGGCGCAACGTGTTTGACACGTTCAACCCACCAGCATCAAGCAAACCGCTACGTGAACAGTTCGTGGACTTCCTTGAATCGGTGTACTACGGCAAGCAGTTGATTACAGTTGACGCTGCATACCGCACGCACGACAACATGGCAATCACGTCACTGACAATCAACCGTGACAATCAGGCCGAATCAATTCGGTTTGAAGTGGTGGTGCAGAAAGTGGACTTTGTAGAACTGATTTACACTGACATTCAGCAGTTCTACAAGGCACCAGCACCAGCGGCACAGGCGTCAGTTGCGGGTGCGACTGAACAAGGCGTACAAGACAAGACCGCTGAAGCGGCTGGCGAGTCACAGACCCGTTCACTTGCTTCAGCCATATTCGGGCGATGACATGATTAGAGTAGACAACATCACCGCAGACCCGTTCCAGCGTCACACCTTGCTGATTGAACAAGGTCAAGTGCGACTGGAACTGCGTTTCTTGCCAGCGGTGCAAATCTGGATTATGGGCGTGGATTATCGCGGCAAGATTCAGCGCGGAATCAAGCTAAGTGCGAACGTGCATCATATCCGTGGCTTCAATTACCCGTTTGATTTTACGGTGGTGCTGACTGACGACAGCGGCATTGACCCGTTCAGGCGCGATGACTTCGACACAGGCCGTTGTGAACTGTACTTCATCACGCCTGAAGAAATGGAACAGGTGCGCGGTCTTGAGGTGTCACAGTGACGGCGGTGCGGCGGTTCCTGCGTGACTACAGGCTAACGGTGGGTGTCGGCAGTCAGGCGGTGACAATCATCCCACCAATGGCAATCACTTTCAGCGCAACCAAAAGCACTGATGTAACGCTGAACAAGCTGATTGTGAAAATCTGGAACTTGAAGCAATCCAACCGACTGGCACTGATTAAAGATGAAGACGATAAAGAATACATACCGCTGGAATTGTCAGTAGGTTATCAGGGGCAGCTTCAGTTGTTGTTCCGTGGTTCCGTCCACAAGGGCGAACATGCGCGTGAAGGTGCTGACTTCGTGAACACCATTGAATGCCTGGACGGCGGCAATGACACACTGAACAGCTTCACCAGCGTAGTGGTGCGGGGTAAAGATCAGGCCATCCGTGCAGCGCTTGGTGACATGCCGAACACACAGGAAGGTGCAATCACCAAGCATGCCGAACTGGTAAGACCCAAAGTACTGGTGGGCAACAGCGCACGCCTGATAACCAACATGCTTGACCCTGATGAACGATTCTTCATTGATGATGAACAGGCGTTCGTGTTGCGCAATGATGAAGTACGCAGTGACGTTGCACCGCTGGTGTCGGCACGCACAGGATTGCTGAACACACCGCAATCAAGCAAGGGTGAAGTCACTTTCCAGACCGTAATGAATCCGGCATTGAAGGTTGCGGGTTTGTGTAAATTGGAAAGCAAAACGGCACCAGACCTGAATGGTGTTTATAGAATGGAACAAATCAATTATTCTGGTAGTTATGCCGGAAACGACTGGATGCAGACCGTGACCGCCAAACGCGCACCGAATTACAAGGTAGTGGCTAATGAGTGAAGAACTGTATCAGGTACTTGATGATAAGATTTTTGAAGCGCTGGCGAACCTGCACACCATGACGGTAGCACGGGTGACGGTGGTTAGCGCTACAACCATCAACTGCCAGCCGGTAATCAATCGGGTGGTGGACGGTGTATCTGTGTCACTGCCTGAATTCATTGAAGTGCCGCCTGTGTTCATGCAGGGTGGCAGCAGCTACACAGCGCACCCTATCGCACCAGGTGATTACTGCCTGTTGCTGATTACTGAACGATGTTTTGACCGCTGGTATGCTGGTGCTGATTTTCAATCACCGCTTGAAATGCGCATGCACGACTATTCAGACGGTTTTGCGCTGGTGGGTGTCAACCCTGCTGCTGCTGCAATTCAGATACCGCAAGTCATCACGCACATTGGTGACACGTACCAGCAGGGTGACTACGTGCATGACGGCGACAGAACGCAGACAGGCAACCAGACAGTAAACGGTGACGTGACCATCAACGGCAATCTGACGGTGAATGGTGATATCAACTGCACGGGTAAACTGACGGTTCCAGCCGCTACCATTGGCGGTATTGACTTTGGTACGCACGTACACCCTGAGAATGACAGCGGTGGCCCAACTGGCCCACCACAGTAATGGAGAACAGACAATGAAGGTGTCAGGGCTTGACCGCAACAATGACTGGCGTTTTGGACGCGGCCTTGCTGTGTATGTTCAGGATAGTGACGCAATCCGCCAGAACGTAGCAACGCGCATTCGTTCCTTTGCCGGTGATTGGTTCCTTGACGTGACTGCAAACATTCCGTGGATTGAATTACTGGGGCGGCGGGACAGTCGGGAACAGGTATTGCGTGAAGTGGAGCGGGTCACGCTATCAACTGAAGGTGTGGTGCGCATTCTTCATATTGAAATGGAACACAACCGCCGTGACCGCACTGCCATCATCAATCTGAGCTTTGAAGATATTTTCAACGTCCAGCAAACTATAAGTGAGCCTATCGAACCATGAAACCACAGTTCACAAGTAACGGTGTAGCCATCCAGACGTTTGAAGAAATCTTTGAAGAACTGGCGACTGGCTACCGTGGCATTTACGGACAGGATATCAACCTGTCACAAGAGTCACCAGACGGGCAGCGGGTGGGCATTGAAGCCCGTGCCATTCTGGACGTGCAGCAATTCTGCATGGCGCTGTCAAACAGCTTTGACCCTGATTTTGCATTCGGGCAGGGCTTGGGCAAGATTGCCAAGTTATCCGGTATCTTCCTGCGTCCAGGTACACGGTCACAGTGGGACTTGACCATTGCCACAGACCGTCCTGTGACACTGCCTGTTGATTACACGCTAGAAGATGAACTGGGTCAGAAGTGGCTACTACCTGAAGCCGTGGCGCTTCCAACGGGGGGCGGCACTGTCACACTGTATGCTGAAGAATTCGGCGCGATTACGGGCGGCATTGGTGCTGAACTGGAAGAAGTCACGTTTGTGCGTGGCGTCACCGGCATCACAGCAGCGTTTGACGCAGTGCCTGGGCGTGCTGAAGAAACAGACCCGCAGTTCAGACAGCGGCGCAACCGTAGCCTTGAGAACCCCGCCTATTCAACTGTAGGTGGCCTGTACGCACGTCTGGCGAACCTTCCAGGCGTCACTGACTTGCAGGTGTATGAGAATGACCAGCCAACCGCCGACCCTATCACGGGACTACCTGCAAACAGCGTGTGGGCAGTTGTGGAGAATGGCACGATTGACGACATTGCAGAAACGCTGACCAAGCACCGCACCAGCGGGTGCCAGACGGTGGGTGACCTGACGGGTACGTTTGTGGAAACGCTGATTCACCCCAACGGTAGTGAATTCTTCATCACGCATTTAATGCGTTTTGACCGCCCCCGTTACGTTGACCTGCATGTTCGACTGACTGCCACACGCAAGCAGACCAATGACCCGATTGACACGGAACTGATTAAACAGAACATTGCGGAACGCACGCTGATTATCGGTGAATCAATTCAGGCCGGTGAACTGTATGAAAACGCCTATGGTGCTGGCAGTGGTTATATTGTCACGGACTTGATGATCAGCGATGACGCTGGTGCAACATGGACTGACGGCAAGCTTGACCCTGAACTTGACCAGAAGTATGAACTGAACGTGGCGAACGTGGTTGTCAATGAGGTTATCCCATGAGTGATATTGTTGATCAGTACACCCTGATGCTGATTAAGCAGTATTGGGAGAAACCAAAAGCACGGGCGGAAATTCAACTAAAGATGCGTGCGTGGCAAAAGATTGTAGACCTGCTGCGTGCCTTTGAAGTTGAATATGACCTTGACCATGCACGCGGTAAGCAATTGGATACCCTGGGCAAGATTGCAGGTATACCGCGCATTGTTCCAATGGTGTTGCCGCGCATTGCTTTTGGTTTTGACAATAACCCGAACAGCAGGGGTTTTGCAGACCGCTTCAATGCTTTGCGTGAAGGCGCACCCTTTGCGCGGCGATTTGAACCGCAGTACACCAGCATGCAACTGACTGACAACCAGTACAGACGGCTGATACGCGCTAAGGTATCGCTGAACGTCACCAGTGCATATATTGCGTCAGACGAACGAATCAGCATTCAGGACGTAATCAATCAGGCGTTTGCGGGGCGTGCCTATGTAGTTGACAATCAGGACATGAGCCTGACACTGTACGTCAGTCCGTCTGTGTCACTTGATGAATTGCGCCTGATTCGGCGTTTGAACTTATTACCCAAACCGCAAGGTGTACGTTATAGCTTTGTGATATTGGCAGAACCAGGTGTAACATTCGGGTTCAGCAATAACCCGAACAGCAGGGGTTTTGCAGATCGTTTTGACCCTACGAGAAAGGGCGGCATTTTCGCACGGAGATTAATAAATGGCTAAGATTGACCGCTACGGCGGAAACCTGGAAGCGTTCGCTTCTGAAGCGCAAGGGCAGGAACGTACTGTCTTTGGTACTGAAACTATTGACGACGCGCTGACCGCGCAAATCAACGCGCTGTTCAAACGCGGGTGGGGTACTGTTTCAGCAACCGATTCACCCACGTTGCAGGACTTCAACGCGGCAATGTACACAGCCACACAGTTGCTGGCATACCTGCATCAGGCAGGCATTGCTGAATGGAATCAAGATCAACTGTACTACGCTGGCACTTCTGCGTGTCTGCACCATGGGCGTATCTGGATTGCAGCGGTGGATGAACCGACTGATGAACCGACCAGCGCAAGCGCACAGTGGGAAAGTGTCCTGTCACCTGATGACATTTCCAGTGACGCGACGCCTGAAACGCTGGCAAAGCGTGACGCGGCTGGTACGTTCAAAGTAAGTGAAGCAACTGACCCCGCGCATCCGGTGCGCAAGCAGGAATTTGACGCGCACTTGCAAGACACTGACGCGCATGAAGCCGCCAACCTGTCCTATGACCCCACCGCCAGCACTTTGACGGCAACTGACGTTCAGGGTGCAATTGATGAAACCGTTCAGCGGGTGGATGATTTGGAAGTGGTTGTATACGCTGAAGAAGCCGCCACAGTGTCATGGAACATGGCAACCGATACATGGACAGGTGACCCCAAGGCTACGGCTGCGCATGAGTCCATGCGTCGTTGCGTGGTTGATTCCGCTGGTGTCGTTCAATACTACCTTGATGAATTTGACAGCACCCTTCAAGAAGACGGTGTGACACCGGCAAACCTTGACGGCACTGACGGTCAGGTGATGGTTGAAATTCAACCGTTCTACGTGCGCACTGATTTTGAAGGTCAGGTTGCGACGTGGTCTGTGTCTGCTGTGCCGTTGCCTGGATACGTCCTGCATCCAGCGTTTGAAGGCGGTGCGGTGCTGAAGACCTACATTGGTGCTTATGACGCCATTGTGTATGACACCAGTGCTGGCGCATATATCAACGGCCTGAACCTGGACAACAACACTAGCCGTGTGAACCTGGGTGAAGACCTGCTGGCGTCCGTGGCAACTGGCAACTTCGCAATGGTCGGTCTGACCCGTGGCGAGTTCCGCACGCTGGCACAAAATGCAGGGTTCCAGCTTTATGACTTCTGGCAGTACCAGGCAGTCATTATGCTGTTCATCACAGAATACGGTTCATGGAATAGTCAGGCAGTGCTTGGGAATGGCAACGTAGACCGCTCTTATCCTGCATCCAGCAACAACCAAGCGCAGTCACCGCACGAAGCCAACGGACTGAGCAACATCATTGGCAACGGGTCAGGCGGCATCAACACCGCTGACGGTGCGCCGTGGGTGTCCTACCGTGGCATTGAGAACATTTGGGGCAACTGCTGGCAGTTCGTTGACGGCTGGAACGTGAACAACTATCAAAGCTACGTCAGCAACAATGAAGCCGTCTACGCTGATGACACGTCCGCTGGCTACACCGCCATTGGTGACACGGTTCCCGCTGGAATCACTGACACTGCAATCAAGAACTGGCAGTACATTGAAAACGCCTTCATTGTGCGTCAGGTTGGCGGTGGAGCATCTACCAGTGCATTTGTGACTGACCACTTCTGGTCTGCAACGGGCTGGCGAGTTGCGCTTGTCGGC
>Ga0172382_10003693_pt1 | contig 24024 bp, 21 predicted proteins | sample Leawel138RmetaG_FD_122245 | JGI IMG/M metagenome (GOLD analysis project Ga0172382, IMG submission 122245) | Leachate microbial communities from a municipal landfill in Southern Ontario, Canada - Leachate well 138R metaG | ecosystem: Engineered > Solid waste > Landfill > Unclassified | place... | reverse complement strand
GCGGTGGACAAGATCGCCGGGTACATGCGGATGCACAACATTTCCGCCGAGGGCAAAAGTTTCTACACCACCGGCCGCCTGACCAGCGAAATGGTCATCAAGACGGTACAGATGGGCATTCCGGTGCTGATTTCCCGCTCGGGCTTCACGGCCTGGGGGGTCGAACTGGCGCGCGAGGCGGGCATGACCCTGATCGGCCGGGCCAAGGGCAAGCGGTTCCTGGTGCTGTCGGGCGAGGACCGCCTGGAGTTCGACGCCGACCCGCTGACGGCGTACGATGAACCCGACGACCACGCACGTAAGGGAAGCCGCCGCCATGACTGAGGCCACCACCACCTGTGTCATCCTGGCGGGCGGGCTGTCCCGCCGCATGGGCGGGGGCGACAAGACCCTGATGGAGATCGACGGGCGGCCGATGCTGGCCCACGTCATCGACCGTCTGCGGCCCCAGGTCGCGGCGCTGGCGATCAACGCCAACGCCGATGCCGAGCGGTTCGCTGCCTTTGATCTGCCGGTGGTCGCGGACGTGGTGCCCGACTACGCCGGGCCGCTGGCCGGGGTGCTGACCGGCCTGGAATGGACGGTGGCCAACCATCCGGCTTGTACGCATATGCTGTCGGTCCCGGCCGATGCGCCGTTCCTGCCGGCCGATCTGCTGGCCCGGCTGGAGGAAGCCCTAACCCGCGACGGGGCCGAGATCGCGGTTGCCATGTCCGGCGGGCGGACCCATCCGGTGTGTGCCCTATGGCCGGTCGCGCTGGCGGCCAAGCTGCGCTGGGCGGTGGTCGAGGAAGGCGTGCGCAAGATCGACGCCTGGACCGCCCGGTTCAAGGTGGTGCACGTGGAGTGGCCGACCGCGCCGCTCGACCCGTTCTATAACGTCAACCGCCCCGATGATCTGGACGAAGCCCGCCGCCTCGCCGGGGCCGCGCCGATGTCCGAGGCCGATTTGCCGCCGCTGCCCGACGTGATGACCGTCGGCGTCGTGGTCGAACGGCGGCCGAGCACTCATCCGTGGGGCGAGGACAGCATTGTGCCGTTGTTCGCCCTGCCGGGCTTGCCGACCGACGTGCCGCTGCGCGACATGGGCGAGCGCGACGGCCGCCGCCGGTGGTGCAGCCCCGGCCTTGAACTTCGCATGTTCAAGCGCGAAACCGGAGGCTATCGCCGCAACCTCGAAGAAGACGAACCGTCCATCTACGTGGTGCTGCGGCCGACGCCCGGCGGCGCGCTGCCGTTTGAGCCGTACCTCGCCACCCTGTGCCCGTTCGAGGCGCAGACCTACCTGACCGGCGGCGAGATGCGGGTGGAGCGGGTCGCCATGCCGCCGGAAATCGAGGCCTGGGCCATCGCCTACGTGGAGCGCCATCACGCCGACGAACCGTTCCGCAAGCGCAAGCAAAAGCGCAAGGACGGCGGCGTGACCGACGACGACCCGTTCGTGCGGCAGGCCCCGGTTGACCGCCACCGTGGGCGGTTATCATGAGCGGCGGATTCCTCTCCCGGTGGGCGCGCCTCAAGGCTGAAACCCAGGCGCCCGAAGCTGCTCCTGAAATGGTTCCGCTGCCCGAGGCTGAGGCGCTTCCAGGCGTGCCGGAGGATGCGCCGCCGGAGCCGGAGGCCCCTCCGTTCGATCCGGCCGACCTGCCCGATATCGACAGCCTGACGGCAGACTCTGATTACTCGATGTTCATGAACGCACAGGTGCCCGAGGACCTGCGCAATCGCGCCTTGCGCAAGCTGTGGACCTCGGACCCGGTGTATGCGGTGCGTGACGGGCTGCTCGATTATGACGAGGATTTCACGGCACCGACTTTGGTCGGAACTGCCGTGAGGACCGTCTATGATGCCGTGCGCGGCTACGAGCCGCCGGAGGAGGCCGAGGAGGTTACTCCGCAAGCGCAGGATGAACTTGCGGCTTCGCAAGATGGCGAATGCCCGCGCGAGGACACCGCAAGTGACGAGGGTGGCGAAGGCGAAGCATAAGCCTGTGAATTGTACACTCGTATCTTTACTTTAGAAAAATCTAATATGGCGGCGCCTCGGAAGACCTGAGATGACACCCTAATCCTTTAGGGGATTCTCAGAATGTAGACTTATGGATTGGTGGTGGGTATGATGGGCATTCCGGCAACGTGCTGCCCGCGCGAGGCATGCGTGACCCCCGCCGGGATCATTGTTCGCGCCAAATGCAAGGGAACTGGCGGTGCTCACCGCCAGGGAGGAAGCGTATGAAGGCAGTTGCCGCTGATCGTCCGGTGCCGGACGAGGATCTGATGCGGGCGCAGTTCTACGCCCTGCTGTCGCGTCTGCTCGTGGCTGCGCCCGGTGCTGATGTTCTGGGTGATCTTGCCGGGTTGACCGGCGACGACACCGATATTGGGCAGGCGCTGGCCGCGCTGGGCAAGGCCGCCAAAGCAACCACCGCCGAAGCCGCCGAAGCCGAGTTCAACGCTTTGTTCATCGGCCTGACGCGTGGCGAGATCGTGCCGTATGCCTCCTACTATCTGACCGGATTCCTGCACGAAAAGCCGCTGGCCGTGCTGCGCGACGATTTGGCCGCGCTGGGCATTGAGCGGTCGCCCGGCCACTGCCAGCCCGAAGACCACGCCGGGTTCCTCTGCGAAGTGCTGTGCGGCCTCATCCTCGGGACCTATGGCGCGCCCGATCTGGCCGTGCAGAAAGCCTTTTTCGACAAACATTTTTCGCCTTGGGCGGACGCCCTGTTCGCGGACATCGAAGCCGCGCCGTCCGCTGTATTCTACCGCCCGGTCGCGATGATCGGGCGCCTGTTCACGGCTGTCGAGCGCGATGCGTTCGCCATGGCCGGCGACCTGTCCACATCCTGACCGGGGACCAACGTCATGACCAAGACGACCGAGCAGACCACCCTTTCCACCGAGTCCAGCCCGAGCGGACTTGCCCCGAGCGGACTTGCCCCGAGCGGACTTGATCGTCGCGCCTTCCTCCGTGGTGTGGGCCTGGGCGCTGGCGCGGCCGGGGCCGTCGCGGCGCTGACCGTGGCGGCTGGCCCGGCCACCGCCGCCGACGCTCTGGCCACTCCGGCCGATGCCGACGGCTACCGCGAAACGGCGCATGTGCGCCAGTACTATGATCTCGCCCGCTTCTAGGGAGGCATAACTCATGCTCATCAAAAAACGAGACGGCGCCGTCGCCGCGTCCTCCCCCATGATGACCGTCCTGTCTGCGGTCTCGGGCGCCACCATGGACCGCCGTAGCTTCCTGAAGCGGTCGGGCGTGGCGGCGGGCGGTGTCGCCTTGGCGTCGATCGCCGTCCCCGGCACCATGCGCAAGGCCGAAGCCGCCGCCCCAGGCGCGGCGGGCAAGGTCGAAATGCGCCGCACCGTCTGCACCCACTGCTCGGTTGGTTGCACGGTCGAAGCCGAAGTGGTCAACGGCGTGTGGGTCGGGCAGGAACCCGGCAACGACAGCCCGTTCAATCTGGGCGCCCATTGCGCCAAGGGTGCAGCGGTGCGCGAACATGCCCACGGCGAGCGTCGCCTGAAGCACCCGATGAAGCTGGTCGGCGGCAAGTGGACCAAGATCTCCTGGGATCAGGCGATCAATGAAGTTGGCGACAAGATGCTCGAAATCCGGGAAAAGAGCGGCCCGGATTCGGTGTACTGGCTGGGGTCGGCCAAGTTCAGCAACGAACAAGCCTACCTGTTCCGCAAGTTCGCGGGCTTCTGGGGCACCAACAACGTCGATCACCAGGCGCGTATCTGCCACTCGACCACCGTGGCCGGTGTGGCGAACACCTGGGGCTACGGCGCCATGACCAACTCCTACAACGACATGCATAACTCGAAGCTGATCTTCCTGATCGGCTCGAACCCGTCCGAAGCCCATCCGGTGGCCATGCAGCACATCCTGCGGGCCAAGGAAAAGAACAAGGCGACCGTCATCGTCTGCGACCCGCGCTTCACCCGAACCGCGGCCAAGGCCGACGAATACGTGAAGTTCCGGCCGGGCTCCGACGTCGCGCTGATCTGGGGCATCCTGTGGCACATCTTCGACAATAAGTGGGAAGACACCCAGTTCATCCAGCAGCGCGTCTATGGCATGGACAAGATCCGCGCCGAAGTCGCCAAGTGGACGCCCGAGGAAACCGAGCGCGTCACTGGCGTTCCGGGCGCCCAGCTCAAGCGCGTCGCCCAGTTGATGGCGTCCAACAAGCCCGGTACCGTCGTGTGGTGCATGGGCGGCACGCAGCACCACAACGGCAACAACAACACCCGCGCCTACTGCGTCCTTCAGCTTGCCCTGGGCAACATGGGCGTTGCGGGCGGCGGCACCAACATCTTCCGCGGCCACGACAACGTGCAGGGCGCCACTGACCTGGGCGTGCTGTGCGACACCCTGCCGGGCTACTATGGCTTGGCCGATGGGTCGTGGGCGCATTGGGCGCGCGTGTGGGACGTTGACATGGCGTGGATCAAGTCGCGCTTTGCCAGCGACGAAATCCGTCAGGCCACCGGCATTCCGGTATCGCGCTGGATCGACGGCGTTCTCGAAGCCAAGGAGAACATCGACCAGCCCGACACCATCAAGGCGATGGTGTTCTGGGGCCATGCGCCCAACTCGCAGACCCGCCTGCCCGAGATGCAGAAGGCGATGGACAAGCTCGAGCTGCTGGTGGTGGTCGATCCGTTCCCGTCCTTCACCGCTGTTCTGCACAACCGCACCGACGGCGTCTACCTGCTGCCGGCCACGACTCAGTTCGAGACGTCTGGCTCGGTGACGGCATCGAACCGCTCGCTGCAGTGGCGCGAAAAGGTCATCGAACCGTTGTTCGAGTCCAAGGTCGACCACGCCATCATGTACCAATTCGCTGGGAAGTTCGGGTTCGCCGACCAGATGTTCAAGAACATCAAGGTGGTTGATGGCGAGCCGGTGGTCGAAGACATTACCCGCGAGTTCAACCGCGGCATGTGGACCATCGGCTACACCGGCCAGTCGCCGGAACGCCTCAAGGATCACATGAAGTACCAGCACACCTTCGACAAGACCACGCTGCGCGCCAACGGCGGGCCGCTCGACGGCCAGACCTATGGTATGCCATGGCCGTGCTGGGGCACGCCGGAAATGAACCATCCGGGCAGTGCCAACCTGTATGACACGTCCATCCCTGTGGCCGAAGGCGGTATGCCGTTCCGCGCCCGCTTCGGCGTCGAGCACGAGGGCAACAACATCCTGTCCGAAGGCTCGTGGTCCAAGGATTCCGAGATCAAGGACGGCTATCCCGAGTTCACCATGGCCATGCTCAAGAAACTGGGGTGGGACAAGGATCTGACGGCCGAGGAAGCGGCGACCATCGCCAAGCTGGGCGGCGACAGCGTGAACTGGAAGACCGACCTGTCGGGCGGCATCCAGCGCGTCGCCATCAAGCACGGCTGCGCGCCCTACGGCAACGCCAAGGCCCGTGCCTTCGTGTGGACCTTCCCCGATCCGGTGCCGCTGCACCGCGAGCCGCTCTATACCTCGCGGCGCGATCTGGTCGAGGACTATCCGACGTACAAGGACAAGCAGCACATGCGCCTGCCGACCCTGTACGAGTCGATCCAGAAGAACGACTACTCCAAGGACTACCCGATCATTCTGACCTCGGGCCGTCTGGTCGAGTACGAAGGCGGCGGCGACGAAACCCGGTCCAACCCGTGGCTGGCCGAGTTGCAGCAGAACATGTTCGTCGAGATCAATCCCTTCGACGCCAACAATGCGGGCATCCGCGAAGGCGCCGATGTGTGGGTCCATGGCCCCGCCGGTGCCAAGGCCAAGGTCAAGGCCCTGGTGACGGAGCGTGTCGGGCGCGGTGTGGCATTCATGCCGTTCCACTTCGGGGGCGTTGTTCAGGGCGAAAACCGGCGTGACAAGTATCCGGCCGGATCCGATCCCTACGTCTTGGGTGAAAGCACCAACACCGTTCAGACCTACGGGTATGACTCGGTCACTCAGATGCAGGAAACCAAGTGCACCCTGTGCCGCATCGAAGCAGCGTAAGGGCGAAGGAGAAGACTCATGGGTAAGATGGCTTTCCTTTGTGACGGCGACCGCTGCATCGAATGCAACGCCTGCGTCACGGCCTGCAAGAACGAGAACGAGGTGCCGTGGGGCATCAACCGCCGCCGCGTGGTGACGATCAACGACGGCCTGCCCGATGAAAAGTCGCTGTCGGTGGCATGCATGCACTGCGCCGACGCGCCATGCATTTCGGTGTGCCCGACCAACGTCATCTACAGCACCGCCGACGGCGTGGTTCTGCATGACAAGGACGGCTGCATCGGCTGTGGCTACTGCTTCTACGCCTGCCCGTTCGGCGCCCCGCAGTACCCCCAGAAGGGCAACTTCGGCAGCCGTGGCAAGATGGACAAGTGCACCTTCTGCTCGGGCGGCCCTGAAGAAACCAACTCGCAGGCGGAGTTCAGCAAGTACGGCCGCAACCGCGTGGCCGAGGGCAAGCTGCCCCTGTGCGCCGAAATGTGTTCGACCAAGGCCCTGCTGGCCGGTGACGCCGATGTGCTGTCCGACATTTTCCGGCAGCGCGTGGTGGAGCGTGGCTTCGGGGGCGGCGGAAGCTATGGCCTGACCGAGTCGCGGAAGGCGCGCACCTAATACGGCGCGCCCCACTTTGGGCCAAACACTGAGGAGAAACCCATGATCCGGGTTCTGATGGCCGCAGTCTTTGCCCTGCTGGCCGTCGCCGCACCGGCGCAGGCGGATGTTCGTCCGCCTGCCGACGCGGCGGTGGCCGTGACGTCTGGGCAGGACATTCAGCCGTCCCTGCCGTCCAACCTGCGCTCCAACCCTGCCGCCCAGTTGTGGCAGGGGATTGGCGACGGCACGGTCGGCCGGGTGACGATTCCCGACCCGCAGGCCGGTCGCCTTATTCAGACCGGCGGCATGGACTGGCTGGAGTTCCGCAGCGAGGTGATCGGGTTCTGGGGCATGGTCGCGGTGCTGGGCATGCTCACCGGTCTGACCGCATTCTTCATGATCCGGGGCCGCATCAAGATCGACAGCGGGCGGTCCGGTCGCCTGATCCAGCGTTTCAAGCGCATTGAGGTGGTGGGCCACTGGATGACCGCCGTGTCGTTCCTGGCCCTCGCCCTGACCGGGCTGGTGATGCTCTATGGCCGTGACCTGCTGCTGCCTCTGATCGGTCCGGCGGCGTTTGCCGGTCTGGCGCGGGCAGGCAAGTACGCCCACAACTTCGGCGGCTTCGTGTTCATGGCCGGGCTGGCGATGATCTTCGTCATGTGGGTCCGCCACAACGTGTGGGACCGCTACGACTTGAACTGGATCCTCAAGGGCGGCGGTCTGCTGTCGAAGGACCATCCCCCGGCCGAAAAGTTCAACTTCGGCCAGAAGACCGTGTTTTGGATGGTCATCCTGATCGGTCTGGCGCTGTCCCTGACCGGCCTCAACCTGCTGATGCCGTTCTGGTTCACGCCGGACATCGAGACGATGCAGGTGGTGCAACTGGTTCATGCCGGTTTGGGCGTCGGCCTGTTCGCCCTGATGCTGGCCCATATCTACATCGGGTCGGTGGGCATGGAGTCGGCGTTCGACGCCATGAGCACCGGGTACGTGGACATCAACTGGGCGCGCGAGCATCACAGCGTCTGGGTAGACCGCCACGTCAGCGAACAGGGCGAACCGCCGCTCGCCCCACCGCCTGGGAAAGGCGCGGGAGCCTCGGCCCAACCCGCCGAATAACCCTGCTGAAAGCAGCAAACGCCGGTCCTGGCAGCGGGGCCGGTGTTTTCTTTTGTCCCTGACGAATGGTATATGCCTTCCCACCCCGTGACCGCACCCATTTCACGGTGGTAGCCTGTGGGCGAAACTGAGTCTGGAGGAAAGACGGCGCATGACCGACGTGGACAAGATGGCCTTGGTCGATACTCAACCCGTGGCCGATGTGGAAAGTGACAAGGCTGTAGCTCCCGCGCTCAAGGCTGTCGCGCCCAACAAGGTGACGGCGCCCAAGGCTCCCGTCGCCAAGGCTCCCGTCGCCAGTTCGGCCGCGCCTGCAGCGGGCATAGCCGAACCTGCGCTCGCCGAACCTGTTATCCCGACACCCGAGATCAAGGCCATTCCGGCAGCCCCGGAACTGCCCGCCGACCCCGGTGCGCAAGCTCTGCGCAGCCTTGCCGAGATGCACCACGACCCGGAGAGCATTGGGCAGGCGTTTGAGTCGGGCGCTTATCCTTACAAGACCCGCATGCCCCGTGCGGAATACGAAAGAAAGAAGGCCCGCCTTCAGGCCGAGCTTCTGAAGGTGCAGTTGTGGGCGCGCGATACCGGCCAGAAGTTCGTGCTGATCTTCGAGGGCCGCGACGCCGCCGGGAAGGGCGGCACTATCAAACGGTACATGGAACACCTCAATCCGCGCAGCGCCCGCCTGGTCGCCCTGGAAAAGCCGACCGAGGTCGAGCGCGGCCAGTGGTTTTTCCAGCGTTATGTGCAGCATCTGCCGACCGCTGGTGAAATGGTGTTCTTTGATCGCTCCTGGTACAACCGGGCGGGCGTGGAGCGGGTCATGGGGTTCTGCACTCCGGCCGAATATCTGGAGTTTATGCGCCAGACCCCAGAGGTGGAGCGCATGCTCGTGCGTTCGGGCATCCAGCTTTACAAGTTCTGGTTCTCCGTATCGCAACAGGAACAACGGCGTCGGTTCCTGTCGCGCGAAACCGATCCCCTGAAGCAGTGGAAGCTGTCACCCATCGACAAGGCCTCCCTCGACAAGTGGGATGATTACACCGAGGCCAAGGAGGCGATGTTCTTCTACACCGACACCGCCGACGCACCGTGGACCGTCATCAAGTCCGACGACAAGAAGCGCGCCCGCCTGAACTGCATGCAGCACTTCCTGAGTTCGCTGGACTATCCGGGCAAGGACCGCAAGTTGGTGCGTGGTCCCGACCCGCTGATCGTCGGGCGGGGTGCCCATGTGGTGAAGCGAAGTGAACACATCCTCGGCGCCTCGCTGCACCCAGAACTGCGCAAGGGCTAGATTTGGGCGTTCAAGGTTGAGAAAGGGGGCAGCGTCGGCTGTCCCCTTTGTTAATTGTCACGGAAACTTCATCTGCCCTTCGTAAAAGCGTCTTCATCCCGCTCTATAACGGCCTGAGCCACAGGTGCATTTGCAAAGGATGCTGCATGACTTCCGCGACCCCGCTGCCTCCTCATGTCGTGACGTCCTATGAAGGCGAACTCAAGACGCTGGAAAGCAGCATCAGCAGGCTGGCCGCCGCCGCTGTTGAGCAGCTTGAAAACGCCATTGATGCCATGGTCCACCTGGATGTCGCCAAGGCGTGCGCCGTTGTTGAGCGCGATGCCGAGCTTGATGCGCTCGATGACGACGTGGAGGCTGCCTGCGTGCGCATTCTGGCCCTGCGCCAGCCCCACGCCGACGACCTGCGCCTGACGATCACGACCATCAAGGCTTCCAACGAACTGGAGCGAATCGGCGACCTCGCCAAGAACATTGCGAAGCGGGTCGAATCGGTCGCTAAATTTCCCGCCATGGCGGCGGCCCAGTCGCTGCCTCATCTCAAGGATCTGGCCGTTGTGTCACTAAGGCGCGCGGCCCAGGCCTTTGCCGAACGCGATGCTGATTTGGCCCGCGCCGTGTGGGGCAACGACGCGCCGCTCGACGCCGCCTATACCTCCCTTTTTCGGGAGATCGTCACCTATATGCTCGAAGATCAGGCGGCGATCACGCCGTCCACGCACCTGCTGTTTGCAGCCAAGAACTTGGAGCGGGTCGGCGATCACGCCACCAATATTGCCGAAATGGCATTCTACCTTGCCTCGGGCACCCGTCTGGAGGGCACGCGGCCCAAGGATGATCAAAGCCCGTTCGTTGCGCCCGGAGCCGGTGGAATTTAGCGCAACGCATAAGAGGTGCTGTGAAAACTTTATTTCCTGAATTGAAACCACACAACGGGTACGGGTGTTAATCACCAAGAGAGATGAAAAAAATCTGGCTCGGTTCTCCAGCCTCGGTCATGCCTCCCCGCTGACCGGGGCTTTCTTTTGCCCACTGCACCTCTTGCGGCGAGGCCCCATAGCATAGAAGTCTTAGGGGGAATCTCTCGTTACGGAGGTGGTGGTGCCTGAGCCGGTCGTAACATTGCGCGCGCGGGGATTGTCCAAGGTCTACCGCAGCGGCGAGATCGAGGTGGTTGCGTTGCGCGGGGTCGACCTCGATCTGATCGAGGGCGAAATGGTCGCCCTTTTGGGACCGTCGGGCAGCGGCAAATCGACCTTGCTGAATATTCTGGGGGGCCTCGACCAGCCCACCACGGGCCATGTGCTGTTTCGCGGCGAAGACATCACGGCGGCCGGTGAGCGGCGTTTGACCTTGTACCGGCGTGAACACGTCGGGTTTGTGTTTCAGTTCTACAATCTCATCCCCAGCCTGACGGCACGCGAGAACGTCGCCCTGGTCACCGAGATCGCCGCCGATCCCATGACCGCCGAGGAGGCCCTGGCGCTGGTCGATCTGTCGGCCAGGCTGGACCACTTTCCGGCGCAGTTGTCGGGCGGCGAGCAGCAGCGGGTGGCCATCGCCCGTGCCATCGCCAAGCGGCCAGACATCCTGCTGTGCGATGAGCCGACCGGGGCGCTCGACAGCAGGACCGGCGTGCGGGTGCTGGAGGCCATCGCGCGGGTCAATCAGGAATTGGGCACGACCACGGCCCTCATTACCCACAACGCCGGCATGGCGGCCATGGCCGACCGCGTGGTGCGCTTTGCCGACGGCGCGATTGCGCGGATCGAGGTGAACCCCACCCGCCGCGCCCCCGCCGAGTTGGAGTGGTAGCCATGGGCGGCGTGCTGATCCGCAAGCTGCTGCGCGACCTGTGGGCGTTGCGCGGACAGGTTGGCGCCATAGCTCTGGTGTTGGGCAGCGGGCTGGGCATCCTGATTATGAGCCTGGGCGCCATTCGCGCCTTGGAGGACACCCGCAGCGCCTTCTATGATCGCAGCCGGTTTGCCGATATCTTTGCCGAAGCGCGCCGCGCGCCCGATGCGCTGGTTGCCGAGGTCGCGGCCTTGCCTGGCGTGCGAGCGGCGGAAAGCCGGGTTCAGCAGCGCGTCATTCTCGATCTGCCGAGGGTGGCCGAGCCAGCCGGTGGATTGGTGCAATCCGTGCCCGAGGAGGATCGGCCGCGCCTGAATGATCTGGTTCTGCGCCAGGGGCGATGGCTGCACCGCGCTGCGCCCGACGAGGTGCTCATCAATGAGGCCTTTGCCGAGGCCAACCAAATGCGCCCCGGCGACACTCTGGTCGCTGTCATCAACGGCCACCGGCGCACCCTTGGCATCGTTGGCATCGTGCTGTCGCCGGAGTTCGTCTACAGCCTGCCGCCTGGAGCGTTGATGCCTGACGATACCCGCCACGGCATTCTGTGGATGGGGCGCTCCGCCCTGGCCGCCGCCACAGGTCTGGAGGGTGCCTTCAACAGCGTGGTCGTCGACCTGATGAAAGGGGCCGATGAGCCGGGCACGATTGCCGCCATAGATCGCCTGTTGGCGCGGTACGGCGGCACCGGCGCCTATCCCCGGCGGGAACAACTATCGGACTGGTTCTTGAGCGGCGAGATCGACCAGCTTGCCGCCTTGGCGGTGTTGCTGCCGTCGATTTTTCTGGCGGTCGCGGCCTTCCTCATCAACATCGCGGCCAACCGGCTGATCGCCTTGGAGCAACCGCACATCGGTCTGCTCAAGGCGTTCGGGTTCAGCAACGCCCAGGTGGCGGGCCACTATCTGATGCTGGTGGGTGCCATGGCGGTGCCGGGAGTCCTTCTGGGGTGGATGGTCGGGGCGGTTCTCGGGCGCTGGATAACCGAGCTTTATGCCCACTTCTTCCGCTTTCCGTTCCTGATTTACCATGTCGATCTTGGCGTGTTTGCCTTGGCTGCGGCCATTGGCTTGGGTGCGGCGTCGTTCGGCGCCCTTGTGGCGGTGCGCCGGGCCGTTGCCCTGCGTCCGGCGGAGGCGATGATTCCGCCCGCGCCTGCGGTCTATCGGCGGTCGGCGTTGTTCAAGGGTGTGCCGGTCGGGTTTATCGACCAGCCAACTCTGATGATCCTGCGCCACTTAGCGCGGTGGCCGCTGCGTGCCGTTCTGACGACGGCGGGCATTGCCTTGAGCGGCGCGGTGCTGGTGCTGTCCCTGCATTGGGCGCCGTCCATAGACGGTCTGCTGGAGCGTCAGTTCTTCCGTGAAAGCCGCCATGACGCCACCGTCACCTTTACCGAGGTCCGGCCTCTCCGCGTGGTCCAGGAACTGGCCGCATTGCCCGGCGTGCTGGCGGTCGAGCCGTTCCGCGCCGTACCTGCGCGTCTGCGCGTCGGCCCACGAGAACGGCGTGAAGTGGTGATCGGGTTGCTGCCCGAGCCTCACCTGTACCGTCCGCTCGATGCCGCCGATCGGCCTTTGCTTCCCCCCGCGCAAGGCCTGATGGTGTCGCGCGCGCTGGCTGAAATCCTGAACGTGGGCTTGGGCCAAAGGGTGACGCTGGAGGTTCTGGACGGCCGCCGTCCGGTTCTCGACCTGCCGGTGACAGCCCTGGCCGACACCTATATCGGCTTGGGCGCCTGGATGCACCGCGATGCCCTATGGGCTGCACTGGGCGAGGGTCCGTCGGCCTCGGGCGTCTACTTGACGGTGGATGCCGCGCAGGCCGCTGCCATTCACGCCCGCCTCAAGGCCATGCCGGGCGTCGCCGGAGTGACCTTGCGGAGCACGGCGGTTAGTACCTTTCGGGACACCATGGCCGAAACGATGATGATCATGGTCGCCTTCTACGTGGCCTTTTCGGGCTTGTTGACCTTTGGCGTGGTCTACAACACGGCCCGCGTCTCCTTGTCCGAACGCGGGCGGGAATTGGCCAGCCTGCGCGTCCTGGGCTTTACGCAGGGCGAGGTCGCCTACATCCTGTTGGGGGAGTTGGCGGTGCTGACCCTGGCCGCACTGCCTCTGGGCAGCGTGGCGGGCTGGGGGCTTGCGCATCTGCTGGCTCGGGCAATGAGTTCGGAACTGTACCGTATTCCGGCCGACGTGCCCCCGTCAGTCATGGGATGGGCGGCCGTCGGAGTGATGCTGGCGGCGGTGGCTTCGGCTTTGCTGGTGGCGCGGCGACTGGCGCGGCTTGATCTGGTGTCAGTCTTAAAGACACGGGAATAGGGGGAAAGCCATGGCGCCGACTGCAAAGCGTCTCTTGCTGTGGACCCTCCCGGCGATCCTGCTGGTCGTCGGGCTGGCCGTAGCCTTCCGACCCCGCCCGCTGCCGGTCGACATGGCCGAAGTGCGGCTGGCGGCTTTGCAGGTCACGGTGACGGCCGAAGGCATGACGCGGGTACGCGATGTTTATCGGGTGTCCGCGCCGGTCGGCGGCGAGGTGCAGCGATTGCCGCTCAACGTGGGGGATGCCGTGGTCGGCGGCGAAACCCTGGTCGCCGCATTGCGCCCGGCGTTTGCTGGGTTCCTCGACCAGCGCGCCCGTGCCGAGGCCGAAGCTTCCTTCGGTGCCGGTCGGGCGTCCGAGGCCCAGGCGCAAGCCGAACTCCAGCGTGCCGAGGCGGAGGTTGCCTTTGCCCGTGGCGAGTTGACCCGCATCCAGCGGCTGGCGGCCGACGGCACGGTGGCCCGGCGCGCCCTGGATCGCGCCGTGGCCGATGCCCGTGCGGCCGAGGCGGCGGTGGAGGTGGCGAGAGCGTCCCTTGAAGCGCGCCGCTCGGAAGTGGAGGTCGCCCGCGCCCGTCTGATGCAGCCAACGGCGGGAGATGCCCCCCAGACCGACTGTTGCGTCGAGGTGCGCGCCCCGGTCAGCGGTCAAATTCTGGTGGTGCATCAACGCAGCCAGGCCGTGGTGACGGCTGGCGCGCCCTTGGCCGACGTCGGCGACCCGGCCTCGTTGGAGGTGGTGGCCGATTTCCTGTCCACCGACGCCGTGCGCATCGCGCCGGGGATGCCTGCCATCCTGCGCGATTGGGGCGGCCCGCCGCTTGACGCCGTGGTCCGGCGTGTCGAGCCGGCGGCGTTCACCAAGGTCTCTGCGCTGGGCATTGAGGAGCAGCGGGTCAATGTGGTGCTTGATTTTAGCGCCCCAATCCCAGCCCAGCTCGGCCATGCGTTCCGGGTGATGGTCGATGTGGTGGTGTGGCAGGCGGACCAAATTCTGAGTGTTCCGCTCGGCGCGCTGTTCCGTGACGGCTCCGACTGGGCCGTGTTCCGCGTTGAAGCGGGAACCGCCCGCCTGCGCCCCATTTCCCTGGGCCGAATGACTTCCGAGCGCGCGCAGGTTCTGGATGGCTTGAATGCCGGCGACCGGGTGGTCCTCTACCCAAGCGATCTGGTGGCCGACGGAACCGCTGTAGAGTTGTCAGATTCAGCTATAGGTGGCCGGTGAAACCCCAGCCCGCGCCGTCCTGGAAGGCAGCCCCGGCGCAGAGTCGCCGGGGCTGCGTGGCGTGTTACTGAACAGTCCGGGGCGGCAGCGGGTCTTGCTGAAGCCGCAACAGCCGCTGACGGTCCTGCTCCTGCTGTAGCAGTTCGCGCTGTTGCTCCTGGCGCTCCTGCTGCATCTCTTGCTGCTGCTGATTTTGCGGGAGTTGGGCGCCCTGCGGACGGGTGGCGGTCTGTTGCTTCAGGCTGTCGCGGGTCCTGGCGTCCAGGGTGGCCGTCTGCGGCATCCCCTGCATTTCCTGATAGCGCGACACGGCCTGGCGGGTCAGCGGACCATTGAGGCCGTCGACTTCGCCTTCATACAGGCCCATGGCCTGCAATTTTTCCTGAGCCGCGCGGACTTCCTGGTTGCTCACCCGTTCACCGCGTTGGGCGCTCATGGACCGATCGCGCTGTTGGCTCGTCTGCGCCTGGGTGTCGCTGCGTTGCGCAATGGCCTGCTCGGCATCTTCGCGTACCATTCCGCCAGCCACGCCCGCCGCTCCGCCAACCACGGCGCCCACCGGACCGCCCACGGCAGCACCCGCCGCCGCACCTCCCAGCCCGCCCGATGCGGCGCGCTGTTCCGTGGTTTCGCCGCAGGCGGCAGTCACCAGGGCAAGCCCCAGCGGGGCAATCATCCAGAGTCGCATCGTCATTCCTCCAATTGAACCAATCTTCTTGCAACGCTTGCGTCTGTCGGTGGTTCGCGCGGTGCCGCGTGGCCGCGCCTGTTGTGCCACGGTGTTCCCCTGAGGCGCATGGCCTACGACCTTCGAGAGCGCAAAACTCACAGTTTACATTTGATTACGAGCGTGTTCGGCGCAGCGCGTGCATGGTGTGGCTGGATGCTGCCGTCGCACCGCGCGCAGAAGGGGAAGACCGACATGACCAGTGACACGCCGCGCATTCTCGTGGTCGATGACTCCCCGGTGGACACCTGCATGCTCGGCAGCCTGCTCAAGGACATGGCCTCGGTGTCGTTCGCGCAGTCGGGGGCGCACGCACTCAGTCTGGCCCGCACCGAGCCGTTCGACGCCATCCTGCTGGACGTGGTGCTCGACGACATGGACGGCTTCGAACTGTGCCGCCGCATCAAGGCGCTGCCCCTGCACGGCCTGACGCCGATCATCTTCGTCACCCGTTTGAGCGATCATGACAGCGAGGAGACGGGGCTGGGACTTGGCGCCCTCGATTTTATCAGCAAGCCATTCGCCCCCGCCTTGGTGCAGGCGCGGGTGCGCAACTACATCGCCCTTGGCCGGACGCAGCGGGCGCTGAAGGAAGCCAATACGGAACTATCGCGGTTGGCCGTCATGGACCCGCTGACCGGGCTGACCAACCGGCGCTACCTGGAAACGGCAGCCGATACCGAATTGCGCCGGGCCGATCGCCAGGGGACGCCGGTTTCCCTGCTGGTGCTCGATCTTGACCACTTCAAGACGGTCAATGACACCTATGGCCATGGCGTCGGCGATACCGTCCTGACCGCCGCCGCCCAGGTGTGGCGGAGGACGTTGCGAAGCGAGGACATCTTGTGCCGGGTCGGCGGCGAGGAGTTCGTCGCCCTGCTGCCCGCCACCAACGTCGAGCAGGCCACGCATCTGGCCGAGCGACTGCTGGCCGTCACCCGCCGCGAGCGGGTCAACATCGAGGACAAGGACATCCGCGTGACGACCAGCATCGGCATCGCCGCGCGGCCGGTTGGCAGCGGATTGCCGATGAGCGACATGCTGTCGATCGCCGATGCCGCCCTCTATGCCGCCAAGAGCGCAGGGCGCGACCGCGCCGTTCTGGGCACGCTGCCCAGGGGGCGCACCCTTACGGGCGGCGCCACGTTCGCGACGGTTGGCGGGTGCGAGGGGCAGAGGCTCCAGTAGGTTCCCCGGCCACGCGGCCGCCCCGCAACGCCCAACCGTCTGACCTCGTTGGACTCCGTTATGACAACGGAGGACCGATGATGCCACCGCGTGCGTATTGGCGCGGCCATGTGCGGCTGGCGCTTGTTACCTTTCCCGTGCGGCTTTTCGCGGCGGTGACCAGTGCCGACAAGATCAGTCTCAACATGATCCACGAGCCAAGCGGCCGGCGCGTCCATTATCAGACCGTGGCCGAGGACGTCGGACCAGTGGACCGCTCCGAGATCGTAAAGGGATATGAGATCGGCAAGGGCCGCTACGTTACCCTGGAGGATGAGGAGCTTGACGCCCTCAAGCTGGAAAGCCGCCATACCATCGATCTGGTGCAATTCGTCGATGCCCAGGAGGTGGATGCCATCTACTACGACCGGCCCTATTTCGTCACGCCGGACGGTGCCATAGCCGAGGAAGCCTTCTCCGTAATACGTGATGCGTTGCGCGAGGCAAAGAAGGTTGCCTTGGGCCAGGTGGTGTTGTCGGGCAAGGAACGCCTGGTCGCCCTCAAGCCCTGTGGGCGGGGTCTCCTGCTGGAGACGTTACGGTATGCGCAGGAGTTGAAGGAGGCCGACGACTATTTCTCCGACATCGCCAGCCAGAAAGGCGATCCCGATCAGGTGGAGATGGCGCGCGCCCTCATCCAGGCCAAGAGCAAGCCGTTCGACCCCGAACGCTTCACCGACCGCTACCAGGAGGGCCTCAAGGACCTTATCGCCAAGAAGTCCAAGGGGAAGGATGTGACCGACGTGCCCGACGATCGCGGCTCTGGCCACGGCAACGTGGTCAATCTGATGGATGCGTTGAAAGCCTCGCTCGGACAAGCTGGCCCTCCGCCCCCGGAGAAGCCAAAGCCGAAGCCAAAAGCCAAGCCGAAGGCCAAGCCGGCGGCCAGCAAGCGCAAGGCGAGCTGAGGCCATGCCGCGCCGCGCCGCATCCCCCGGCGGCCTGGAGGAATACAACCGCCGCCGCGATTTCAGCCGCACGCCTGAGCCGCGCCCAACCGGGAAAGCCGCCAAGATGGCGGGGCGCAGCGGTCGGTTTGTGGTGCAAAAGCACGACGCCCGCCGCCTGCACTTCGATCTGCGCCTGGAACTGGATGGCGTGATGAAAAGCTGGGCTGTGACGCGCGGCCCCAGCCTCGATCCGGCCGACAAGCGGCTGGCCGTGCATACCGAGGACCACCCTCTTGACTACGCCGGGTTCGAGGGCACCATCCCCGCCGGGGCCTACGGCGGCGGCACCATGATGCTGTGGGATCGCGGCACCTGGACTTACGAGGGCGAGGGTACCCCGGCTGATGGGTATGCAGCGGGCAAAGTTGCCCTGCGCCTGGACGGCACCCGCTTGCACGGCGGATGGACCCTGGTCCGCATGGGCGGCAAGGCGGCCGAGGAAAAACGCGAGAACTGGTTGCTCATCAAGGCTGACGACGCCACCGCCAAACCCGGCGCGGGCGACGCGCTGGTGAGCGAAGCCGTGACCTCCTGCGCCACGGGCCGCAGCATGGAGGACATCGCCGCCGGAACGGCCGTCTCGACCATTTTCGATGACCTCGCCCCGCAGCTATGCTCTCGCGCTGCCCATCCGCCGCGCGGGGAGAAGTGGCTGCATGAGATCAAGTTCGACGGCTACCGTGTCCTGGTGGTGATCGAAGGCGGCACGGTGCGGGTGCTGACCCGCAATGGCCTGGACTGGACCGACCGCTTCCCGACCATCACCGAAGCGACCTCCCGCCTGCTGGTCAGCACCGCCGTTCTGGATGGCGAGGCAGTGGTGCTCGACGCGGCTGGCCTGTCGAGCTTCGCCTTGTTGCAGGAGGCGTTGGGCCGGTTCGGCAATCGCCGGGGCGACATCGGGCAAGTGCGGTGTGCCCTGTTCGACCTGCTGTTTCTGGACGGCCGCGATCTGCGCTCGACGCCGTTGATCGACCGCAAGACCGCGCTGCGGGGGCTGCTGGAGGGGCTGCCACAGGACGGCGTATTGTTTTATTCCGACCACATCGACGGCGCGGGTGGGCCGGAGGTGCTGCGCAATGCCTGCGGCATGGCTCTGGAGGGCATCATCTCGAAACGCCGCGACCGCCCCTATGCGGCCGGGCGCAGCAAGGATTGGGTCAAGTCCAAGTGTGTCGAGCGCCAGGAATTCGTCATCGGCGGTTTCACCCCGCCGAGCCACCGCGGGGCTGGCATCGGCGCGGTACTGCTGGGCGTGTACGAGGACGGCGCCTTGATCTACTGCGGCAAGGTCGGCACCGGCTTTACCGAGGCGGCCGGGAAGTCCCTGCGCGCCGAACTTCAAAACCTGCGCCGCGACCGTAGCCCATTCAGTGGATTTGGCCGCAAGGACGCGGGGCGTGAAGCCGTGTTTGTGGCGCCGGAGATGATTTGCGAGGTTGAATTCACCAGTTGGTCGGGCGACGGCCTCATCCGTCACGGCAGCTTTCAGGGGCTGCGCGAGGACAAGGACCCGCGCCATATCCGGCGCGAATCGCCCGCCGGCAAGCAGATCAAGGGACAACCGACCGTGCAGGACGACACCATCGCCGGGGTGCGCCTGTCGAACCCCGACAAGATTCTTTACGCCGACATGGGCCTGACCAAGCGCGGGCTGGCCGAGTTCGTGGCCGAGATCGGCGACCGCCTGTTGCGGCAGGTGGCCGACCGTCCGGTCAGTCTGGTCCGCTGCCCTGATGGCCCCGGCGGCAGTTGCTTTTATCAGCGCCATGGCTTCAAGGGCCTGCCCGACGATGTCGAGGCGGTGGACCTTGGCGGCAAGAAGGGGGAAACGCTGGTGGTGCGCAGCGTGCGCGGGCTGGTCGGGCTGGTGCAACTGGGCGTGCTGGAACTGCATCCGTGGGGCGCGCGGGTCGACCGCCCGGACCATCCCGACCGGATGATTATCGACCTCGACCCCGACGAGGGGCTGGACTTCGCCCGCGTCAAGGCCGCCGCCATCGACGTGCGCGCCCGTCTGGAGGATGCCGGGCTGCGGAGTTTCCTCAAGGTGACGGGCGGCAAGGGTCTGCATGTGGTGGTGCCGTTGTCGCGCCGCCAGGACTGGGTGGAAGTGAAAACCTTCGGTCGGGCGCTGGCCGAGGCCATGGAGGCCGACGCGCCGGAAAGCTACGTGGCGAGCATGTCCAAGGCCAAGCGCAAGGGCCGCATTTTCATCGACTTCTTCCGCAATGATCGCGGCAGCACGGCCATTGCCGCATGGTCGCCGCGCGCCCGGCCGGGCGCTCCGGTGGCGGTGCCGATCCCTTGGGAGGACTTGCCTGCCCTGACCGGCGCCGATCGCTTCACGGTGAACAGTCTGCGCCGCCGTCTGGCCGGGGGCGCGGACAACGACCCGTGGGCCGAGATGGACAGCGTTTCGCAATCGCTGACCGCCAAGGCGCGCAAGGCCGTGGGACTGCCGAAATAAGACCGCCCCGGCGGGGGAAACGCCGGGGCGGTCGGGGCCGGACGGGAGGGGGACGCGTCCGGGTTATGTCTTACCGTTACTTCCTACCGTTACTGGCGCTTTGCTCCCGGACCCTTGCTGCGCAATTGATCGTGGTAGGCGCGGAATTCATCGGCGCTGATGGAGCCGTCCTTGTTGGTGTCCATGCCGGTGAACCGCTCGTTGTGGCGCTCCTGACGGCGAGCGTCGCGATAGGCCGTCCAGGTCGGGCTTTTTTCACGGTTGGTGTATTCTTCCTGGGTCAGGGTGCCGTCGCTGTTGGCATCCATCGCCTTGAACATCTCGGCGCGACGTGCGGCGATGTCTTCGGGTGACATGTCGCGCATCATGTGATGGCCACCACCCATCCCGTAACCCATGCCGGGGCCTTGTCCAGGCTGTCCCTGCGCAACGGCACCGCCGATGGCCGACAGGGCCAGAACGGCCACGCCGATGGCGGCGGTGGTGGTGAGAAGAATGCGTTTCATGGCCGATCTCCTGGGTTCATCAATCAGTATGGACACAGTATGAACCTCCCAGTCTGAACGCACCCTGAAGCCCGAATTCACCCGGCGTTCATCTTGTCGGGTTCAGGCGTGGTTCAGGCAGATGGTGTTAAAGCAAAGGCATGATGACCCGCCTTGCGCATATCCTTACCGTGGGGGTCGGGCTGGCTTTGGCCGTTGCGGCGTTTCCCGCGCAGGCCGAGCGCCCCACCGACCACGACCGCGCCCGCGCCGCCCTGGAGGCTGGCGAGGTGGTGCCCCTGCGCGACGTCATGGCCGTGGCGGCGGGCCAGTTTGCCGGCGACATGGTGGAAACTGAACTGGACCGCAAAGGTCCCTTCTGGATCTACCGCATCACCGTGGTCGCACCCGATGGGACTATCCTGAAACTGGACTATGATGCGGCGACCACGGCCTTGGTGCGTGCCCGTGGGCATGACGTGACGCGGTGGTTCAAGGGTGATCCCAAGGATTTCCCGGATATCGCGGCGGCCCGGTCGGCCATGCGCGAGAGGGTGCACGAGCAGTGGCATCACAAGTGGCACGGTGCCGAGGAAGGGCGGCCGCCGCATTGGCTGCATCGCTGGTGGCGTCAGGATAAAGGCGAAGGGGGCGCGTCCGAATGAGAATCCTGGTGGTCGAGGATGAACCCGCCCTGAGCGGTCAGCTTCAGCGTTCCCTGACCGCCGCGGGCTACGCGGTGGACTGCGCGGCCGATGGCGAAGACGGCCACTTCATGGGCGATACGGAGCCTTACGACGCGGTGATTCTCGATCTCGGACTGCCGCGCGTCGATGGCCTGACCGTGCTCAAACGGTGGCGGGCCGCTGGACGGGTCATGCCGGTGCTGGTGCTGACGGCGCGCGCGTCGTGGCAGGAGAAGGTCGACGGCATCGACGCCGGGGCCGATGACTACCTCGCCAAGCCGTTCCAGATGGAGGAACTGCTGGCCCGTCTGCGCGGCCTCATTCGCCGGACCACCGGCCATGCCAGTCCCGAAATCACCTGCGGCCCGGTGCGCCTGGATACGCGCTCGGGGCAAGTCAGGGTGGATGGCGCGGCGGTGACGCTGACCGCCCATGAATTCCGCCTGCTGTCCTACCTGATGCACCACCGGGGCAAGGTGGTGTCCCGCGCCGAGCTGACCGAGCACCTGTATGCTCAGGATTTCGACCGGGATTCCAACACCATCGAGGTCTTTGTCGGGCGCCTGCGCCGCAAGCTGGGGGGCGACGTCATTACCACCGTGCGCGGATTGGGCTACCGCCTGTCCTGTGGCGACGGGGAGGCCTGACCCGTGCGGTCCTTGCGCCTGCGCCTGTTGCTGGGCGCTGCCCTATGGGTGTCGGTTGCCCTGGCGTTGACCGGAGGGCTGTTGCACCAGTTGTTCGCCTCCTTCATCGAAGGCCAATTGGTGATGCGCCTGGAGGCCGACATTGACCAACTGGCCGGACGCCTGACCGTCGCCCCCGATGGCGCGGCGGACCTCCGCGCGCCGTTGTCCGATCCCCTGTACGAACGCCCGCTGTCGGGGCTGTACTGGCAAGTGGTGTCCCCCGAGGGCATGGTTCTGCGGTCGCGGTCCTTGTGGGATGGCGAAGTTGTGCCCGTCGGACCACCGCGCCTGCTCGATGGCGGCGCCGCGGTATTCGATGCCGTGGGGCCGGGCGGGGCGCCGGTTGTTGCGATCTCGCGCGGCGTCACCCACCCAGATTTGGCGGCGCCGCTGATGCTGGTCACGGCGCGGGATGCCGGAGTGATGGATGCGCCGCTGTCCGCCTTCGCCTGGGTGCTGACCGTGTCGCTGGGCGTGCTGGCGTTGGGTCTGATCGGCGCCGCCTGGGCGCAGGTCGGATTTGGTCTGCGCCCCTTGCGGCGCCTGCGGCAGGCGCTGGCCGACATTCGCGCCCAACGGGCTGACCGGCTGCCCGGAGTGTGGCCGCACGAGGTTCAGCCGCTGGTCGATGACCTCAATGGGCTGCTCGGCGACAATGCCGCCATGGTCGAGGCCGCCCAGACGCGCGCCGGAAACCTCGCTCACGCGATCAAGACGCCGCTGTCGGTGATCGCCAACGAGGCCTCGGCCCTGGCGTCCGCCGGTCCCTCCGACTCCGCCGCCCTCATTGCGCAGCAGGTCGAGGCGATGCGGCGCCATGTCGATCATCATCTGGCCCGCGCCCGTGCGCAAGTTGCGGGGGAGGGGCGGGGCGCCCGTGTTCCGGTTGGCCCGTCGCTTGATCGGCTGGCTCGTGTGCTAGGGCGGCTTCATGCCAGGCAGGCGCTGACGATCAGCGTGGAGGCGCCCCCCGCCCCGCCGCCGGATTTTCGCGGCGACCGTCAGACGCTGGAGGAAATCGTCGGCAATCTGATGGACAACGCCTGCAAATGGGCCGCCTCCCGCGTGCGCGTGGCTGTAGCGCCGGGGGAGGGGGGTACGGTGGTCCTATGGGTCGAGGACGATGGTCCGGGCATTCCCGCCGACCGCGTGGACGAGGTTCTGCGGCGTGGTCTGCGTTTGGATGAAAGTGCGCCGGGCAGCGGTCTGGGCCTGTCCATCGTCGATGATCTGACCAAGGCGGCGGGCGGGCGGCTGGACCTCGACGCCTCGCCGCACCTGGGCGGATTGCGGGCCACCGTGACGTTGCCGGGCGTGCCTGTAACGGGGCCTTTGGCGACGCCGGTTGATCCCGTATAGTGCGGACCAAACTGCCGTCCAGGAGATCCCTTGGTGAGTCCCGAATCTACCGTCACTCCGCCCCGCGACCCGCTTTCCGCCACCGCCGCCTCGTTGCGGGCGGTCATGACCTATGTGTCGGCCAGCGATGAGCGGACCGACCCGACCAGCGTCATCAACCGCGCCGACCCTGACGAGCCGGTGTTCGTGCTGCGCGCCCGCGACATGGTTGCCACGGCGGCCATTGAATGGTGGATGTGGTGCGCCCGAAATCGCGGCGTCCCGGCAGACAAGCTCGAAAAGGCCGAACGCCAGCGCCGTGCCGCCGATCTGTGGATTGAAAAGCGCCTGCCGCACACGTCCGCCGACCCCACCCAGCCGGTGGTGCACAGCGCCCGCATGGAACGCGAGAATCCGGCCAGCGTGCTCAATCAGTCTCACCCCGACGAGCCGGTCTTTGTGATCGTTGCCTCCGATGCGGTGTCGGTCGAAGTGGTCGAATACTGGGCCTTCATGGCTGACCGCCACGGCGCCCCGGCGGCCAAGGTCGAGGCCGCCCTGGAAGTCGCCAAGGCGATGGCCCGGTGGACCCGCAAGCGCGTGGTCGGTACCGGCGCCCGTCCGGCCAAGGCCGAACGCTCTGCCGACCGCCAGGCCGATGCCGCCGCGTCCCGGCCGCGTCACCGCACCCATATGCGGCTGGTGTGCCTGCACTGCGGGCACACCGAGAAGCTCGGCGCCCCGCCCTACGACGAGGAAGTCCTCGCCGCCATCAAGGACACCGTGGAAGGTCCCTGCCCTTCGTGTGGCGCAACCACGGAAACCGCTCCCGACGGACTGGTCCGCCGCGCGTTGACCACGGAAATGGTCGCGCCGGAGGAGTAAGGCTCAGGCAGGCCGCGCCGCAGTCGGGTTGCCGCGCGGCACCGGTAGGGCATCGGCGGGGCTGGACGGCAGGGTGAAGTGCACGGTCGTCCCTTCACCTTCCGTTGCCTCGACCCAGATGCGG
>Ga0172382_10003691_pt1 | contig 24028 bp, 24 predicted proteins | sample Leawel138RmetaG_FD_122245 | JGI IMG/M metagenome (GOLD analysis project Ga0172382, IMG submission 122245) | Leachate microbial communities from a municipal landfill in Southern Ontario, Canada - Leachate well 138R metaG | ecosystem: Engineered > Solid waste > Landfill > Unclassified | place... | reverse complement strand
GACCACTTTAGGTTAGTAAATCCTTCGGAATATTTCAAGCTTACAGCCCAACCGATTTCAAATAATCCTGCAATAATCAAAACAATCCACTGTAATAAGTTATCTTTCATTCTGTTCTCGAATATATAAACACTATACAAAAAACCCTGCCGGACAAGGCAGGGTCGAAATGATTGAACACCTGTGGCAATTAATAATTGTCAATTTGTGCTCTCTGCAATCTGTCTGAATAATCGACATACACGGTTTTCCATTCGGTAAAGATGTCAAATACAGTCCATCCTCCTTCACGGTGTCCGTTACCGGTGCCCTTAATCCCGCCGAAAGGCATGTGTGCTTCGGCGCCGATAGTAGGAGCATTGATATATGTTATACCTGCTTCTATTTCACGGATAGCAAGGAAAGCCTTATTTACATCTCGGGTATAAATTGATGATGATAAACCATATTCACAATGATTTTGCAATTCAACAGCATGCTCGAAATTCTCAGCTTTTGTTACAGCAAGTATCGGACCGAATACTTCTTCGTTAAATAATCTGTTATCAATAGTAACATCTGCAATGACAGTAGGCTTGAAGAAATTTCCTTTGGCGAGCTGGCCATCAAGAGCAGGCTCTCCACCACAAATCAGTCTGCCACCATCTTCAAGAGCTATTCGAGTATATTTTTCGCAATTCTTCAAGGATTGTTCGTGTATGACGGGTCCGACTTCCGTACCTGCTATTAGACCGTCTCCGAGCTTCAGCTTTTGGGCTCTTTCCGCCAAAAGATTGATAAATTCGTCATAAACTCCTTTCTCTACTATGACTCGAGAAGTTGCAGTACATCGTTGACCTGTTGTGCCGAATGCCCCCCACAAAGCTCCCTCTACAGCCAATTCCATGTTTGCATCGTTAAGAACAATCTGAGCATTTTTGCCACCCATTTCGAGTGATATTCTTTTGTTCATTCTACCGCAAATTTCACCGAGTTTTGTACCAACATCAGTAGAACCTGTGAATCCGATTAAATTTACATCGGGATGTTCTACTATCATGTTACCCATAGAACCTTTGCCGAGCACAAGGTTAAATACACCTTTGGGTACACCGGCTTCTTCTAATATTTCAGCAAATATTACTCCAGAGTGAGGAGATTCTTTTGAAGGCTTGTAAACTATAGTGTTCCCTGCAGCGAGGCCCGGGAGAATTTTCCATGAAGGCACTGCAACCGGAAAATTCCAAGCAGTAATTATACCGCATACTCCAATAGGAGTTCTGAAAGACAAATTCATCTTGTTGTCCATTTCTGATGGTGCAGTATATCCAAAGAGTCTTCTTGATTCCGATGCTGAGTAATAAGCAGTATCAATAGCTTCTTGTACATCACCCTCTGTTTCAAAAGTGGGTTTACCCATCTCTCTTGTCATTATGCGGGCTAATTCTTCTTTTCTGCGAACAAATATATCTCCCGCTCTCTTGATTATATCGCCGCGTTTGGGTGCAGGCATGCGACTCCATGACTTAAAAGCTTCTTTAGCTGCTGAAACTGCATTGTTAACATCGTCATTACCGGACTCCGGAAATTCGCCTATGATGTCCTCACGGTTTGCCGGTGAGATATTTTTGAAATATTTTCCTGAAACCGGTTCAATCCATTCACCGTTGATATAATTTTTGTACTTTTGCATTTTCGTCTCCAAAATATTATAGGAAATTTTTATTTCCAAAATTGCACATATATGAAATACTAATGTAAGTATTTGCTTTGATATATAATAACAAAAATTATTCTGTTTCTTAAATAATAATATTGTTTAATTGATTATTACATCATTCTCAACGCTTGTTCAACTCATCGAGTTCCATCCATCTTAATGTAAGTTCATCAATTTGGGTTTCAATTTCTGATAACTCCATGCTGAGAATTTCCAACTCTTTATAATTTGAGCCGTCGCTTTTGCTGATATTTTCACTGATTACAAGTTTTTTCTCTTCAAGCAATTGAATTTTATCTTCCAGACTGTTGAATTCGCGTTGTTCATTGAAAGACAATTTTCTTTTCGGAGCAGTAACTTTCTCCTGTTTAAATTTTTCTTTCTTCAGAGATATAGGCTTAGTCTCTGATTTTGCTTGAGTTTCTTTTTTAGCAAGATAGTCAGAATAATTCCCGGGATATTCTTTGATTATACCATTGTCCTCAAAAGCAAATATTGTATTTACTATTCTGTCTAAAAAAGCTCTGTCATGAGAAACGACGAGAATTGTTCCATAAAAGTTGTCCAAGTAGTCTTCAAGAGCATTTAAAGTAGAAAGGTCAAAATCATTAGTCGGTTCGTCGAGTAATAGCACGTTCGGGTTACCCATTAGCAGACGAATGAGCGAAAGTCTTTTTTTCTCACCTCCGGAAAGCGTGTGAATGAAAGCTCCGTGTTGATTAGAAGGGAAAAGAAATTTATTCAGTAGATCTTTTGTAGTTAGATAACGATCTCTGCCTTCTCCAACATCAATATATTCAGCGATTTCTTTCAGAGAACCGATAACTGTTTGATTGTCCTTCAAGTCATCTGCTTCTTGCTTGTAATATCCGATTTTTATGCTGTTGCCGATTTTCAAAGTACCGGTATCACTCAGGTCATAAGCGGCTAAAATATTCAACAAGGTTGACTTCCCGCAGCCGTTGGCTCCGATTATTCCTATCCTGTCACCGGGCTTGGCGAGATAGGTAAAATCCTCAAACAGTAGCTTGCCTGAAATTGTTTTACTGATGTTATGTGCATCAATAATTCTACTGCCAATAAAGTTTTTACCTACTTCAATTTTGATTTTTTTCTCCTTGACTGTCTTCGTGTCTTCCTCCATGACTTTAATCCAGTCAATTCTGCTCTTTGCTTTTGTTCTTCTTGCCTTAGCTCCTTTTTGCAGCCAAGCCAATTCCATTCTGAGTTTTGAGCGGATATGGTCAATTGTAGCATCCTGAGCCGCAGAAATATTTTCTTTCATTTCAAGATATTTTTCATAATTCCCCTGATAAATATATATTTGTTTCCTGTCAATTTCAATAATCTTTGTTGCTACAGCATCCAGAAAATATCTGTCGTGCGTAACAAACAACAGTGAGCTGTTGAAGTCCATCAATCTATCTTGAAGCCATTGAACAGAGTCAGCATCAAGATGATTAGTCGGTTCGTCCAAGATAAGCAAATCGGGTTCGGAAATCAAGGCTCTTGCGAGAGCTACTCGCTTTCTCAAGCCGCCTGACAAAATATTTATCGGAGAATAATACTCATCAATACCCAGTAAACTTAAAATTCTTTTTGCTTCACTTTCTAAAGCCCACCCGTTATGATGGTCTAAGAAATGACTTGCTTCATCAAGTTCTGATTTTATATCAGGAGCTTGATTTCTTTCCATTTTACTACAAATTTCCGAGTATGTATGCAGGTAATCGAATACAAGTTGTTTACCTTTCATTACATAATCAAGAATAATATCTGCTGATTCAAAATAAGGATTTTGGTCTAAATATTCCCATCTAACCTTGTTATTAAATACAGTTTGTCCGGCATCAGGTGGCTCAATACCGGCAACAATTTTCATTAATGTTGTTTTCCCCGCTCCGTTTTTACCGATAATACCTATCCTTTCACCGGATTCCATGCCGAAGGCAATATCATCAAAAAGTACTTTGTCATTGAAAGCTTTGGATATTCCGCTACCCGAGAAAATTGTCATTTTATTACCAGTCAGGTTGAGTTATGTATTGTGACAAAGAAGACTCGGCTTCTGCCGAATTTTTGTTATTCATCATGAAATTTTCGATATACTTACCGATAATGTCGAACTCGATATTCACTTTGCTTCCGTTTTTTAAATCAGCAAGTGTTGTTAGTTCCCAAGTGTGCGGGATAACCGATACCATCAACATGTTTTTTCGCAGTCTCGCTATTGTCAAACTCACACCGTCAATACAAATTGAACCATGTAAAACTACGTATTTGGAATACTCGACCGGAAAATCAATCCAGACAAGAATTCCGGTCAATTGTTTATCTATAGCTTTTACTATCCCGACCGTATCAGCATGTCCTTGCACTATATGTCCGCCCAATCTGTCGCCTACTCTTGCGGCTCTCTCAAGATTGACTTTTGTGCCATTGCGGAGAAAACCTAATGTAGTTTTTGAAAGAGTTTCTTCAACCGCTTCAACTTCGAAGAAGCCTGCACCGATTGAAACTACTGTCTGACACACTCCATTGATGGACACTGAGTCGTCAATTTTCAGGTCGTCCATGATTTTTGCGGCTGATAAGCTGATGCTCTTGCCGCCTCCGAGACTCCTGACATTTTTTATAACGCCGATTTCTTCAATTAATCCGGTAAACATATTTATTTCTTAATCTGTTCAATTCTTTTTTTTGTCATGTGACCGTATAAGGTGATTATTTGTTAATATATAAATAAAATTGACAAAATATACTGATTGTACTGCACTCTACAATCTATGCGGTCAGGGAAATTAACGTCCCTTTCAATGTAATATTTTGATTTGGTTCTAAATACGGAAGGTATTAAATTTTATCCAAAATTCATAATGATAATTATTTCTTATTTCCTACTAAATCTAAAAGAAAAATAGAGGATAATAACCGATTGACAGACAAATCATTAGGTACGAGTTCAATTATTTGTAGCACTTCATATAAGCATGAATTTGATTATACCTACGGGAGAAGAATTTATTTCAAATTTATTAATTACATAGTTCCGATGATGCTCCTGAACTCATTGACGAGAGTTTTATTTCCGATAAAAATATTTAAGTAAATAGTACTGAACTCATGATATTATATTCCCCGACACTGCAATCAATGTTATTAAATTACAATCTCGGGAATGAACAATATGGTTCAACATAATGTTAACTGAGTTCAGGAATTTATTGTGATTGTAATAGAAATTATGTCTGTTGGGATAGGAATTGATTTGTCCACATTACTTATCATATCTATGTCAAAGAAGAGGAGTTTTTGAAGAAGTGATTAATGAAGTGCTTTGTATTAAAAAATATCCCCCGAATCATCGTAGAAAAGGGGGATATTTTTGTCGGTTATTTTCTTCCGGGTTTTTTATTCTGCGGCTTATTGGTTTTTCCGGAACTCTGCCGATTAGTAGAAGGCTTGCTGCCGGGTACACTTCTGCCTTGAGACTCAGCCAGTTGCTGAGCTTCTCTCATTTTCTTCTGAAGCCATCCTTCCTTCTTTGGAGATTTTTTCAACGATTCGAGGGTAGGACGATTACTTGAGTATTTATTTATATATAATTGCTGTCCTATGCTCAACAGATTGAACATGAAGTAATACAAGTTCAAACCTGAAGGGAAGTATGAGAACATCAAAGTGAACATAACCGGCATCATATATATAAGTGATTTCTGTCTCGGGTCTGTGATGGTCAGCTTTTGCTGGAAGAACATGGTAATACCCATAGCTAATGCCAAACCTGAGATATGTGAAATTCCGAGAATGGGGAAGCCGAAATCAATAAGTTTGTCAGGAACAGACAAGTCAGTAATCCAAAATGCAAAATGTGCCTGTCTCAAGTCAATTGAAGCTCTTAGGAGCTGCCAGAGTGCAATAAGTATCGGCATCTGTAAAATCATGGGTAGGCAGCCACCGGCAGGGTTGATTCCGTACTCAGAATATAATCCCATAACAGCCTGTTGTTGCTTCATGTTATCATCTTTGTATTTTTCTCTGAGTTTAGCCATCTCGGGTGCAAGAAGCTGCATCTTTTGTGCTGAACGCATCTGTTGGATGGTTAAGGGATAGAGAAGGAATTTCATTATAATTGAAAATATAATTATCGAAATTCCATAGTTAGGTACAAACTTATGAATAAATGTTAAAATCGGGAGCATAAAGTATTCCGAAATTTGTCGGATACCGTATTTCCAGCCGAGATTAACCATAGCTTCGATTTTGTACTCTTTTACAATGTCATAATCCAATGGTCCCAAATATACTCTAAAACTCTTTCTGTCATTGCCTTGATTGAAAGGAACACGTAAAGAAACGTTGTAACGTTCGACAACTCCATTATCTCTAACACTTTTTTTCCAACCGTACAAATCAGTTGTACCGTCAAAACTTTGCCAAGGTTGCGGAATAATTGCCATTCCAAAATATTTGGTTTTGATACCAATATAGTCAATTATACCTGTTTCCTTACTTTCGACAGGTTCATCGGAATCTGCGTTTAGTTCGGCAACACTACCGTTCATCTGAGCGACGGCAAATGCTTCACCTGATTCTTCGACACTATTGCCTTCCTGATACTTTACTCCGTCACCCCAGACAAGATTGTAACCTCTGTTACCCGGAATAATGTCTTCCATGTTCTGCATTACTATCTCAGTATCGAAGACATACTTACTACCGTAAAAAGTAAATTTCCGTCCGATATATTTATTTGGAGCAATTTCAAGCTTCATTTCAAAAGAAATACTGTCCTCAGACGAGAGTTTAATATAATCATCAACAGTTTCGATATTATTAAAAAACAACTCGCGACTATCAATTCTAAAACCCTCGAAAGTAGTAAATGTTAAAAACAGTTCACCTCCGTCATTCCAGACCAACTGGGCAGGTACACCGTCCCACTTATTGAAGTCCTTCAAAGTCCATGATTTAACTGCAGCACCTTTATTGGAAATCTTTGCAATCATCACATCATTTTCAATAGTAATGATTCTTTCCTCACCTATTGAAAAGTTGTTGAATTTGCTGCCATATTTACCGAGGTTATTGACAGAATCCGAGCTATGAAAATCATCATCGGCAGGGGAGAGTGAATCCGCTGCTATGCCAGTCTGCGGAAGGGAATCCGAGTTATTGGTTAATGAGCTGTCTTGAAGCTCTGTATTTCGTTGAATTTTCTTAGAATCTTCTACGGCAGTTTGTTGTTGCCAAAGCATCCAGCCTACGACAACAATGAAAATCATGACATAACCGAGTATAGTTTTCTTATCCATTATCTACAATTTAATTAGTGAGAACAATTATGACATTCAGGTACGGGATCAAAACCTCCTTTATTAAAAGGGTGGCATCTTGAGATACGTTTAACGGCAAGCCATGAACCTCTCAATACTCCAAATCTTTCGACCGATACTAAGGCATATTCGGAACAGGTAGGATAGAACCTGCAAGAAGAAGGCAAAACCGGAGAAATAAATTTTCTGTACATTTTAATAATATTTGTAATGACAAATTTCACTTAATTGGTACTCCTAACAATTCCAAAATACTTTTCGGCAGAATTGAATACATTTTCTACTGAGGGATAGACATCGTCCAGATTTATCAAAGCAGGATGTTGCGGTGCTTTTCTCCATGAGAAGACAGCATACAAAAAAGGAGTGTTGTCAAAGTTATGAAAACGTTCATAAAAAATTTTGCGAATGCTTTCTCTAAGCAATCTTTTCACTCTGTTCCTGACTACTGCTTTCTTGATGTACTTTTTTCCGGCAGATACACCATAGTAGAATGTATTTAAATCGTTACAATTTCTGACCAGACCATGATAGCGTAAATCTGTTATAAAAACCGCCGTGAGTTCTTTGTCGTAAAATTTTTTCCCGGATTGATAAACCGGTGAAAATGAATTAAATCCTTTTATAGGTTTAATTAGCAGCACAATATTCTTTTCAAATTTTATTAAAATGGGCAACAGCTATTCTTACGAAAAAGTTCGAATAACATGCCGCCCGGAAAATTATTGTTTACCGTTATTGGTCGCTGACAGTAAGTCTGTGTCTGCCTTTTGCACGACGGCGAGCCAATACCTTTCTTCCGTTCTTGGTTGCCATACGAGCACGAAATCCATGCTTATTAGCACGTTTACGCTTGCTCGGCTGAAATGTTCTTTTCATCACACACCTGATATTTAATATTTAATAAATTATAATTTGCACAATTTTAGAACTACAAAGATATGATTTTTTTTCGAAATATGAAAAACATTTGAAAAAAATCTGGTGCAATCCAACGATATATGACAAATTATATGCTTACTTTTCTCTTGTACCGAATATTAAGTCCCATAATGGAGAGCTGACGCCAAATCCGGCATTCGGCTCTACATAATGGTGTTTCATGTGGTGTTTCTTTAATTTTAACAACAGCTTATTCTTAAAAGCAAAATGATGTACCGAATAATGCAGAGTATCATAGGCAAGATATCCTGCTACAAACCCCGAAAAAAAAGCCGGAGTGTAAGTAAAGCCTATCGTGAAATTAAAAATATACCAAAATAAAAAAGCTAGTGGTATGCTGACTGAAGGTGGCATTACGAGTCGGTATCTATCTTGTGGATAATCATGATGCACTCCATGAAATGTCCAGTGTAATCGCTTTCCGAATTCGGACTTCGGGTGATAATGGAAAATGAACCTATGAAGCAAATATTCAGTCAGACTCCAACCGATAGCACCTAATACAAAAAGTACAATGCTTCCGATAACACTCACTGCTTTTTCTGCTATCGAGTAGTAGAAAAAGTAAGAAATTACAGGTATATATATAATCAATGGTACAGAAAAATGTACTTTTGAGAACATCTCAATGAATCCACTTTTAAACATTCGTACAGATTCTGTCGAATTTGAGACAAAATGTTTACCCATAAGACTATTCCTTTACAATCTCCATAAGGGTTATATCGCTGTCCACTTGTTCACCTTCTTTGCATTTAATCTTTTCGACTGTTCCGCTTATTGATGAATGCAATTTTGTTTCCATCTTCATAGCTTCAATTATCATGAGCGGTGTGCCTTCATTGATGAGCTCACCTTCTTTTACTAATATTTTGACAATAGAACCCGGCATGGGAGATTTGATATGTTCATGACTGTCATCATTGACTTCTGTCTCGTCAATATAAAAAGCTTCATCAGGCATAATGTCAAAAATATATTGCACACCTTCATACATCACATAAATATGTTTGTCATCTTTAGCCGCGTATGCATAATATTCGGAATCATTTCCGAGAGGCAGATAGTTGTTATCTTCATCATTCTTTGCAATCCTCAAAACATCTTCCCGTCCATCTATTTTGGCTTTTAATATACTGGAATACTTCTGACTTGTTTCAATTTTGTACTTTTTATCAAGATATCTTAGTATCATTTTGTTTTTCCTTTAGAGAACAACAATTCCCATTTACCGATATTAAGCCAAGGGTCTTTATTCTCAGGCTCAAATGATGTATTTATATGTGCAGCAACACCTAATGCATGAGGGAGATTTCCCTCAAAATCGAACTTAATCAGCTCAGCATAATTTTTGTCAATATATCCTGTGTAGGTATCCCCGTTTTTGAAAATCTCGTTTTCCAACAGACCAATCATAAATGGCAGTGATGTTTTTACTCCAAGTACAGCTGTGCTTTTCAGTGCATCAATCATCCTTTCTGTGGCTTCTTCTCTGGTATCGCCGTTTACAATTAATTTTGCTAAAATAGGGTCATAAAATATTGACACATTTGTTCCTGTTTCGATGCCGGAATCAAACCTGACTCCTTCGCCAATGGGTGCTTTATGGAGTAATATTTTACCGGATGAGGGCATGAAGTCGTTGAAGGCATCTTCTGCATAAATTCTGCACTCAATTGACCAGCCGTTTATTGATAAATCTTTCTGATTAAATGGAATTGGCTCTCCGGCGGCAATATTTATTTGAAGTTGAACTAAATCTATTCCTGTAATTTCCTCCGTTACGGGATGCTCAACCTGAATACGTGCATTTACTTCCAAAAAGTAAAAACTACCATCTTCATCGAGCAGAAATTCCACAGTACCAACGTTATCATAGCCGGCTGATTTAACTGCCTGAATGGCAGCTTGCCCCATTTTGTTGCGTAATTCTTCATCAAGAGCAGTGGATGGAGCTTCTTCAATTATTTTCTGATGGCGTCTTTGCAGCGAACATTCCCTTTCAAATAAATGAATATAGTTCCCATGACTGTCACCAACTACCTGAAATTCGATGTGACGCGGCTTTTGGATATATTTTTCCATGAAAATTTCATCACTGCCAAATGCGGAAAGGGACTCTCTTTTAGCCGAATCAATTGCATCAGCAAGTTCATTCGGAGATTTAACAACTCTCATACCTTTACCGCCACCGCCTGCCGCTGATTTAATCAGCACTGGATAACCGATTTTTTCAGCAAAATGAGAATATTCATTAATATCAGAAGTATTACTTTTTACGCCCGGCACAACAGGAACACTGTTAGAAATCATAAGATCGCGTGCTTTCGTCTTAGAGCCAAGAAGTCTCATTGACTCAGGATTTGGACCTATGAAAATCAAGCCTGCATTTCGGACTTTTTCGTTAAATTCAGGATTTTCCGATAAAAAACCATATCCGGGATGAATGGCATCAGCTCCTGATTTCAGAGCTGCTTTAATTATTTTATCCATATCAAGATATGATTCTTTTGCTGCAGTACCACCAATTGCGAAGCACTCATCTGCAAGTTTGACATGTAGTGCATCAGCATCAATTTCCGAATAAACGGCAACTGATGTAATCCCCATTTCCTTGCATGCCTTTATTACTCTGCATGCAATTTCACTTCGATTTGCAATTAATATTTTATTAATCAAATTTTCTCCGGTTAAATTCTCCAAATCGGCTCTCTTTTTTCTAAAAATGCTTTGATGCCTTCGCGACCTTCTTCACCTGTTCTGAGTTGTGCAATAACATTCGAAATATACTCAATTGATTCATCGCGGGATGAATTTCTTAGTGATGTCATCATCTCTTTTACAGTTTTAACAGCCAAAGGACCATTTTTAAGTATATAATCAATTTTGATTTGAACTTCTGAATTAATATTATTACGATTAACAACATAATTTATTAATCCCATCTCCAAAGCCTGCTTTGAATTAATTCTTTCCCCTGTAATTAGCAGCTCGCGTGCCTTTGTTTCGCCAATTCTTGCCAGCACAAATGGCACAATCGCTGCCGGAACAATACCAATCGCAACTTCACTAAGTCCAAAGACGGCATTTTCTTCTACAAAAATAATATCACTGACAAGCATTAAACCAACTCCGCCACCTACAGCAGACCCGTTAACTTTTGTGATCACAGGCTTAGGGTGCTCATGAATCAAATACAACAATTCGACAAGCTCTTTGGATTCTCTGTAATTTTGCTCATAATCGTATTTACTGATTTCACCAAGCCATTTTAAGTCAGCTCCTGAGCAGAACGACTTCCCTTCGCCTGTAAGTAATATACATCTGATACTGTCTTCAAATTGTAGTGATTTAAAGGCTTGTGTCAATTCTGAAATTACTTGGGAATTAAGTGCATTCCGTACTTCTGGTCGGTTGAGAGTTACTGTGGCAACGGAATTTTGTATCTCGAGTTTTATGGTTTCGTAATTCATAAATAAAAAAAATAATTTAAACGATTAATGATTGATTTTACTTTTTATGTAATTAATAGAATGAATATTATGGTGGAAAGTTGAAGTGGAATTAATAAATTAAACCTCTATCATGCTATCTTTTTAGCGGAATACTACTAAGCACAATGAAGCAAGTATCAAATATGTCTTTCGATTTCCTGTTTAATTGAATTTCTGACTTTATTCATCAAATCTAATTCATCTTTTTTCCCGGAGCCGGTGTATTCAATAGCTTGACCAATGTTAACAACAGCTGTCCCTGAACGTAGCAGAATTTCTTTGTTAGGCAGTAAAGCTGCGGAGCCGACAATGCTCACAGGAACAATTTTTCTTCCGCTTCTGGAAGCAAGCATAAATGCTCCTCGTTTGAACTCTCCGAGACTACCGTCTGAAGTTCTGGTCCCTTCTGGAAATATCAACACGGACTCACCGGTACTGACAGTGTTTACAGCTTCATTAATACCGGACATGGAATCGCGAGCATTCTCTCTTTTGATACCAATGAAAGGTGAAAGAGCAAGCCCCCATCCGAATACAGGAATTTTTTCAAGCTCTTTTTTATAAATTATCCTGAAATTATTCGATAAAGACGACAATAAAATAGGAATATCTATCAGGCTGGAGTGGTTCGCACAAAATATATATGATTCATCCGAATTAATATTTTCATATCCTTTAATCTGAAGTTTGATTCCTGAGATGAACAAAATATGGGAGCCCCAAAACCTTGCTAAAGGGAAGAATGCTTGTTTCCCGATAATCAGAACCGTTATCATTGATACAAGCGACATCAATACGGAGAATATCACAATGTAACTGATTGATACAATTGATAATATTTTTGTGATCGGATTAATTATTCAACCTGCCACAGACAGCATGACAAATCTTCTGAACAGTAAAATCAGTAAGACGATAAAAACGCATAAGTCCTTCCGGTCGGCAGCTTACAATCCCGTTGCTTTGTAAAATTCTAAGCTGTTTAGATACATTAGCCTGCAATAATCCGGTATTATCAATAATTTCGGTAACGGATTTCTCGCCGTCAAATAATGAACGCAGAATTTTCAGCCTCGAAGCTTCAGACAGAATTTTAAATCTGTTAGCTATCATTTCTATCTCGGCATCACTAAGAATCGTTCTTTCTTCATCCATATAAATTATTTCGATTAGGTTTTCCATAGTACTGCAATATAAACTAATTTAACTCTTTTATTAAAATTACAAATAGTCAATACGGTATTGACGAACTAACTTAGAAATTATAAAAAATAAAATTTAGAGCAAGAATATTAACCTGATTCCAAATCGTCTCATGTATCAAATTGGCACGTATATCGTCTATTAATGTAAGAATTATTATAAACATATTTGGAAATATATACTTTGAAATATTTTTTGGCAATTACTGCTTTTATGTTGATATCGTTTTCGGAATCGGTTTTTTCACAGAGTAAAGTCATTTTTCCGGGTGAATATATTGAATATGAAGTATCATTTTTGGGGGTAAAGTTAGGAAACATCAGTATTACATCTGAGTCATTGGTGGACTTTAAAGGAAAAAAGGTATTCAAAGCTAAGGCTGAAATGAAATCGAATCCCGGGATACCATTTGTCAGTCTGCATGCCTTTTTCGATAGTTGGATGGATACAAGACTTACCAATTCCTACGAATTTGTCGGCTCGACAAAAGGAGATGAGGGTATATGGGAAAAAGAAATATTTTATATGGAATATGATAAAAATTTGATTACTTACGAAAAAAGTGTCAAAGGTGTAGTACAGGAAACCAAGCCGATTCAGTTCGACAAGAAAGTGGTTGACGGCTGTGCTTTGTTCTTTTTTGCGAGACAATATACCGATATTAAACGAACCATAAAAGTACCTACTGTGATAGCTACGGGAATTTCCTATACTCATTTGAATTTCCACGGTACTAAATCAAGTACGAATATAGGATCTGTGAAGTATCCGATAAAAACTCTGTATTTCGACGGCAGAGCAGAGTGGGAAGGTATCTACGGTTTGAAAGGCTTTTTCAAAGGTTGGTTTTCAGACGATGAAGCAAGAGTGCCTATCAAAGCACAGATGAATGTCTATGTAGGAAATGTTGATATTGAGCTTATAAAATGGAAACGTGGTGATTGGGTCCCTCCAAAAGCTGATTAAAATATGAAGGAATATTTTGTACAAATTGCATTTGTGGGTTTAGGCGGGTTTGTCGGTTCGGCAGCCCGTTTTGCCCTATCAGAGATAATCAAGCAGTTTGATTTTTCAGGTCAGCATTACGCTACTCTGATAATAAATATTGTTGGAAGCTTCATTTTGGGGATATTAAGTGAGCTTGTTATTATGAAGGACGCCGCTATCAGCAGTGAACTGGCGCTTTTTCTTACAGTTGGATTATGCGGTGGGTTCACTACATTTTCAACTTTTTCTTTAGAGAATATTAACTTACTAAGACAGGGACTGCTTCTCGAAGCCGGAGTTTATATAACACTGAGTGTTATAGGAGCTTTAGTCTTTTTTGCAGTCGGTTTGCTTTTAGTCAAATATACTTTAGCAGGCTGACCTATGAGAAATAAGCTCAAATACTTAGTATTCAATAAACCTTATCAGATGTTGTCACAATTCACAAAGGTTGAAGGTAAAAAATCTCTGGGTGATGCCGGAATTGTTTACGATGATGTGTACCCCATTGGAAGACTCGATTACGACAGCGAGGGATTATTGATTTTAAGTAATGATAAATATCTGATACACTCATTCACTTCACATAATCCTAATCATAAAAGGACCTATTTGGCACAAGTTGAAGGCATTTTTTCGGAACTCGCAGTTCAATTGCTGTCAAATGGTGTAGATATAAATGTCAACGGTAAATTGTACAGAACCAAGCCCTGTAAGATTGAAAGGATACTAGAACCAGCAGAAATTCCCGAACGTGTTCCTCCGATAAGATTCCGAAAGAACGTACCTGATTCCTGGATAAAGATTACTTTAAGTGAGGGGAAAAACCGTCAAGTAAGAAAAATGACTGCAAAAGCTGCTTTCCCTACTCTGAGATTGATAAGGATTGCCATAGAAAACTTGACACTTGATAATATTAAAACAGGGGAATATGTTGAGGTGGACAAGAATTATATTTACAGAAAATTAAAAATAGAAATGATAAGTTGATATCTTTATTACTATTCTTATAAATGTAGAGATAGAAACTCTTACCCAATAAATAACAGGAATCCCATTTAACTTATTATGTAGCAATACATATCTAAAAATCAACATATTAAAATATTTTTCTATGTATTCAGTTTAATTTTTAAAATAAGTACTGAAACAATTATGAATGTTGAATCAAGAAATAATTATATACAAGAATTACTTGCCGAACATGCAACGTCAGCTTCCGGAGGAAGCACCACTCTATATATCAAAGCTTATAATTTAATAATTAATTTGTTATTAATCAAAATATGTAGTATTTTTAAATCAGATTATAATATCTGATTATATAAACTTAATTATAAGGAGTGAGTATGAGCTATAAAAAATACTGGATTATATTAAGTGCTGTTATGGGTATATCCTTTGCAGTACTGCTCTACTATGGCGGAGAAATTTACAGGGAGATGCCGCCAATCCCCATGAAAGTCATTGACGAGGCTGGGAATCTCATAACCGATGAGGAATCAATTCTCGACGGTCAAAACATCTGGCAATCTACCGGTGGGCAACAACTGGGCTCAATATGGGGACACGGTGCTTATGTTGCTCCTGACTGGACAGCCGACTGGCTTCACTTAGAGGCTGAGTTCATGCTTGATGAATGGAGTAATATTGACTTCGGAGTAAAATTCAAGGAATTAGACGCTGAAAAACAGGCATCCATAAAGCAAAGACTTGTCACTGACATAAGAAAAAATACTTATGACCCTCAGACTAAAACCATTACTATATCGGCAATACGAGCTAAGGCATATAAATCCAATAGTGAACATTACCGAAAACTATTCATGGATGACCCTGAATATCTTGAATTACGTGATGCTTATGCAATGAAAGATAATACTATCAAAGATCCGGAAAGAATGGTTAAGCTGAATGCATTCTTCTTTTGGACAGCTTGGGCTGCTGTTACTCAAAGACCGGAGAAAGAAATAAGCTATACCAATAACTGGCCCCCCGAAGAATTGGTGGACAATAAACCGGCAGGAAGTTTACTGCTCTGGACCGGGTTTAGCGTAATTATGTTGATAGCCGGTATAGGGGGAATGATTTATATACATGCCTCAACAAAAGAAGATCATCCGGATTCGTATCCTGTCAGCAATCCTATGGAAGGTATGGTGATTACACCGTCTATGAGAGCCTTGTTGAAGTATCTGTGGGTGGTAGTACTCCTGATAATTGTTCAAATTATTTCCGGGGTAGTGACCGCTCACTACGGAGTAGAAGGGCAAGCTTTCTATTCGATTCCTTTATCGGAATTTATGCCTTACAGCTTGACAAGGACATGGCACGTACAGCTTGGTATATTCTGGATAGCAACTTCTTGGCTTGCGACAGGTATGTTCATAGCTCCCGCAATATCGGGATATGAACCTAAGTATCAAAAACTTGGCGTGAATGTATTGTTTGGAGCATTGCTGATAATTGTTGTCGGTTCTATGATAGGGCAGTGGGCTGGAATAATGCAAAAGATGGGCTTGGAAACCAACTTCTGGTTCGGGCATCAAGGTTATGAATATGTTGACCTGGGAAGGTTTTGGCAGATATTCTTGTTTGTGGGGCTACTAATATGGCTTGTTCTGATGTTTCGACCTTTGATTCCGGCTTTGAAGAAGTCTGATGAGAATAAATCACTGCTGATATTATTTGCTATTTCAATCATAGCTATCGCTCTCTTCTATGGTGCAGGATTGATGTGGGGGCAGAGAACAAACTTAGCTATAGCAGAATATTGGCGCTGGTGGGTAGTACATCTTTGGGTTGAAGGCTTCTTCGAAGTATTCGCTACTGTTGTGATAGCATTTTTATTTGTCAGGCTCGGATTGTTGAAAATTCGTACTGCTACAGTTGCAGCCTTGACATCTACTTCTGTTTTCCTCTCCGGAGGTATCCTGGGCACATTCCACCACCTTTACTTCACCGGAACTCCTATAGAGGTGCTCGCTCTGGGTGCAACTTTCAGTGCTCTTGAGGTGGTGCCTCTCGTACTCATCGGATTTGAAGCATTTCACAATCTTCAACTTAGTAAAGCTACAGAATGGCTGATTAAGTATAAATGGGCAATTTACAGTTTCATTGCTGTCGCCTTCTGGAACCTCGTCGGTGCGGGAATCTTCGGCTTCTTGATTAATCCGCCGATTGCTTTATACTATATGCAGGGCTTAAATACAACTCCCTTACATGGTCATACTGCTTTATTCGGTGTTTACGGTATGTTGGGTATCGGTTTGATACTTTTTGTATTGAGAAGTATGAATCCGAAATTGGAATGGAATGAAAACCTGATTAAATATTCATTCTGGGGTATTAACATTGGACTTGCTGCTATGGCACTATTGAGCTTACTACCTGTCGGATTGATGCAGACTATTGCGAGTGTTAATCATGGTTTGTGGTATGCTCGTTCTGCTGAATTTTTGCAATTGCCTGAAGTCAACTTCTTTAAATGGATGCGTGTTGTAGGTGACACGATTTTTGCAGTTGGTGCCTTGGGTTTTGCATGGTTCGTTCTGACTCTTAAATTAAAAAATAAGTAAATGCTATATTTAATCCGGAAAGCCATCAGGCTTTCCGGATTATACTTCAATAATCTATTGAGTCTGCTTTTCTATTCGACACTGAGACAAGTAACATTTTACCAGATACTGTTGTTTTCTAATACCAGGTCTCAATTATTTCTTGATTACAGTGAAATTAAATCTGAGCAATTCCGATAACATTGCCTGAATTATCTTTAACCTTGATACATTGTTGTCCTGTTACAGGGTGAGGGAATATCGGACTCCCGTTTATAAGCTGTCCACCGTTGTTTAGAACTCTATTTTTTAATAATGCCAGATCCAAATCTGTATATACATACATGCAAGTAGCAGTATCGGGTGCTATGTAATCATCACCTGCTTCATACATAAATACAGGAATTGATTGGCAGTCTTCGTGCGGAATTATATATCCTATGGTTGATCCTCCCGGTGCAGAAGGATATCGTTGCAGTACCATACCGGTAAACACATTGGTATAAAAGGCACTTGCATCAGACAATTTTTTGATCGGTAGCTCCAGCCATCGAATTTGATTCTTGCCTGTTTGAATTGTTTCGTCTGACATAAAAAACACTCTCCCAAAAAAATTAATTGATATGTAAATTACAATTCTATTTACGTGGAAGTTTTTAAATAATTTTAAAAATATTTGGAAATGCGAAATAAATATAAATATTTATATGGTATGAACTTGTCAGATTTTTGGATTGGAGTTTTATCTGCGGATAATGCTTATGTTTGACAAGGCGCCGTCTATATAAAAATCGATTTTATTTACATTTTGATAATAGTTATCAGATATGAAAACGCCGGAGCTGTTCATTGACAGACCGGCAAAATTTGTTTTGGATAAGGTCATATCGCCTTGGACTGAGCAAGCGGCATCATTGGGTATTTCGATTTCTAAAGTAGCTGCACCGCAGTTAATCTTGACTTTTGTAATTGGAAAATCTGCCGACAGTTTAATTGTAGCATTACTTGCACCGGCGTCAATGCTAAGGCTTTTTACTTTGAGCTCGTTCAAATTCAAAATAAGACTTGAAGCTCCGGCACTGATGTCAATATCCCAATCCAGCATGTCATAAACTTCAATTTTTGAATATCTCCCGCCGCCGTCATTATCAACAAAGGAGTAGTTTAAAACAATAGTTGTATCATTTGGATTGTCAATATCAATATCACACAAAGCCGAGCCTGAATTAATCTTGTATAGATATTCATCTGTCGAACCTACAACAAATTTACCGGCGCCGCCGGAAAAATTTAGTTTTGCATCTTTAATACCTTTAGCAGGTACGGCTTCGCTTCTATTACAATTAGATGTAGTTTCGTTTTCAAAATCTTTATTCCCTTTAAATGAATCAACAAAACTAATACCGCCACTAATAAATGTAATAATAATCATTGCTGATAACACACCTGCTAAAGCCATTAAAATATTCTTAGCGAGCTCCGGAATTTTCAATAAAACTGCACCCCAAATTACAAGAAGCAGGGGCCACCAACCAACAAGTTCACTAAAATCGGCAGTAAGCAGATTAAAATTATTCAAAAGGAGAAGTACTCCTGTGAATATCAGGAAAGTACCCCAGAAAAACAAGGCGCTTTTCATCTGAACCTCCTGCTTCTATTGATTAATGCTCTATAAATTATGAATATTCCGAAACCTACAAGCGTTATGGGCCATACAAGATGAAATTCAATGGAAGGGAATAATTTATGCAGTAAAATCATCAATCCGAAAAGTATCAAGACAATACCGGCTATTAAATTCCTTTGGTTTTTTATACCTGAGCTATTAATCTCATTTATAGACGGAGGATCGTCTTCTATACTTTCATTATAAGGATAATCCTGCACATCGTTAAGTGGTACGAATATCCAAAGAGCAATATATACAAATAAGCTTAATCCCCAAGCAAACAATGAGATTACGAATATTACACGGATTATCACCGGATCTACGTCAAAGTATTCACCCAGACCTCCGGCTACACCACCGATAATTTTATTTCTTTCGGACCTGAACAATTGTCGTGTCATTTTACTACCTGTTGCAAAAGTTAAAGCGTCATATCAATAATACGCTGATTAACTTAACATGTTTCATTTGATAATTGACTGGAAATATCCTTATAGGTCATGAAATTTTCTACTAAAATATTATAATACAAAATTTTCAAATTGTTTTAAGGAATTTGGATTGACAAGAGCTGTCTTGTTTTTTACGGGTTCACCGAGTAAAGTTTTAAGTACAGCAATTTCAACTTTCTTACCATTTAGAGTGTGGGGGACATCATTGATGGCATAAATGTTTTCGGGAACATGCCTCGGTGTAAGCGACTTCCGTATTTTAGTCTTTATTCTTGAAAATAATTCCTCACTAGGAATAATACCACTTCTAAACACTACGAACAGAAGAACTGAGACATCATTATTCTTCGGATAGCCGACGACTATTGAATCCGAAACTTCATCCATAGATTCAACTACTCTGTAAATTTCGGAAGTTCCAATACGCACACCCCCCGGGTTTAGAGTAGCATCACTTCTACCATATACGACTACTCCACCATTTTCAGTTATGCGAATGAAATCACCGTGTCGCCATATTCCGGGATAATAATCAAAATAGGAAGAATAATATTTCATATTATCAGGATCATCCCAAAAATAAATAGGCATTGAGGGAAAGGGAGCAGTGCATACTAATTCGCCTTTTTCCTCGATTACGGCTTGAGACTCATCATTGAAAGCCAGGACTTTCATACCCAATCCGCGACATTGTATCTCTTCAGAATAAACAGGAAGGGTAGGATTTCCGAGCATGAAGCATGAAATAATATCAGTGCCGCCTGATATTGAAGATAATTGAATATTACTTTTGACCTTCGAGTACACCCACTTGAAATTATCATCACTCAATGGTGAACCTGTTGAAAGCATAATTTTGAGTGAAGACAGGTCGAATGATTCGGATGGTACAATGCCTGATTTCATACATGAACTAAGATATTTCGGACTGGTACCGAATACTGAAATTTCAGCTTCTTCTGTTATTTCCCACAATCGTGTGATACTCGGATAAGCCGGACTTCCGTCGAAAAGGATAATTTCTGCACCGACGGCAAGAGATGATACAAGCCAGTTCCACATCATCCAACCGCAGGTTGTAAAATAAAAAATTTTATCATTATCTGTAAGATTGGTATGCAGTACAAGCTCTTTCAAATGTTGTAACAAGGTGCCGCCGGCACTATGAACAATACATTTTGGTACACCTGTTGTTCCTGATGAGTACATTATATAAAGCGGGTCGTTGAAATCAATTTGCTCGAACTCTATTGTTTCAGCCTGATTGTCTATGAATTTCTGATATGATATAAAAGCGGAACTATAATCAACCGCACTTGATATTTGATTAATTATCACAATCTTACTTAATGAAGGTATATTTGATTTTAATTGATTAATAATGGAAATTGATTCAAATATTTTCCCACCGTATGAATAACCGTCCACCGCAAACAAAACCTTAGGTTGCACTTGCGAAAATCTGTCTAATACGCCCTGCACACCGAAATCCGGTGAGGTAGATGTCCACACGGCACCGATAGAGCTTGCTGCGAGCATAGCTATAACAGCTTCGGGACAGTTGCTTATAAATCCGGCTACTCTGTCACCTTTCATCACTCCTAAGTCTTTCAATGATTTGGCACATTTTGCAACTTCAAGATTTAGTTCCTTATAACTGATTTTTCTTGTAGGCAAATTTTCAGAATAGTGAATCAATGCAGTCTCATCATCATTAAATCTCAGGAGATTCTCGGCAAAATTTAATTTAGCACCATCAAACCACCTGTAATTTGATATATCATCTGCTGATTTTGTTTTATCTTTGAAGCTGAGTACTGAGTGATATTTCTTTGAATGAATTATATCAAAAAATTCCCACAGACATTGCCAAAAATTAGCAGGATAGTTGACCGACCAATCATAGAGGTCGTCGTATTGCATCAAATTAATTTTAAATTTCTCATTAACGAATAAGCGGAATTTCGACATATTTGAATTTTCAATATAGTCTTTGTCCGGTATCCAAAGTGCTTTTTTCTGCATTGAAAGCAAATATTACTCCGACAAACTTATAATTTTGTGATATTCTTCATCATTCAGTGGCATTACAGATAATCTACTTTGCTTGACCAATGCCACATTTAAAAGCATCGGCTCAGACTTAATCATAGCAAGTGTAACCGGATTATTGAGTGATTTATTGACTTTCAATCTGACGGCTACCCACCTGTCATCCATACTTGTAGTATCTTGATATGCCTTCTTTGTTACTTCGGCTATACCCACAACAGATTTGACGGTTTGACTTTCATATACTAAAATCGAATCACCAATGTCCATGTTCAAAAGGTTCAGTCTTGCTTGATAATTCCTAACACCGTCCCAGTCTGTTTCAATTTCGGCGAGGAAATCCTGCCATGAATATGAGTCCGGATCGGTTTTGACTAACCAATAAGCCAATTGATGCTCCCTAATTATTTTCGTAATGCGTTTAATAATGCATTTTCAATAGTCAAATTAGGTGTTGAATTTGGACTGTTTACACTGTTTAATGTATCGGAAACCGAATAAACAGGTTCAGTGGCTTTCAATACAATTATTGTCGGAAGTTCTTTTAGAATAATCATTTCACTATATGGATGATTATTTGTTAGATTGCTCATGGTAAAAAATTCTACTAAGTTCAAATCTATATCGGACTCTTGCAGTACTTTCATAAACCCGGGAGATTGTAAGTGCTTACCGGGGCATGAGCAGGAGGGCTTCATGAATACAACGAATTTGTGTAACGAAGGATTGTATGTTTCTTTGATTTCCTGTATAACTGACGGTAAAGGCTCATACTTGTCAATTTCATGATTGAACCATGTGTATCCGGGAATAGTAGCAAGCTGGTCAACAGTTACTTTCTCAGCTGTAATGTTTGTACTGTTCTCGGAGCATGCTGATATAAATATCATTGCAGCAAGTATAATCAAAGCGTAGATGTATTTCATTGATCTCTCCTCAAATAATTTTTATGTTAAAATTGTATTATCTATAAATTTATTTAACTGTTATCATTCAAAAGTATTTTAGTTGAATAATGGAAAAGTGAAATTTATTTATTTATTCAGATTTACATTATATATAATTCGAAATAAACATAAACTTCACTTCTTTAAGATTTCTACAACAAAAAAAATATACTAAGAATTATCTTACTATTAGCTTGGCAGTCTGCTCAAAATTTCCATAACTTGCCTTAATATAATAAACACCCGAAGATATATTCGGCAGAGTAAAGCCAAAGGAATTTTCACCACTTGTGACATGACTCAACATCAAATCTGAAACTTTTTGACCTTGATTGTCATATAAATCAATCCGAACCTGTGCATAATCATTTGATGTTAAGGTCATCACAATATTTTCACCGGAAGATACCGGATTAGGATATACATTGAAAATTGATTTTCCTTCTTCGGTTACAGATACAGCATCTTTGTCATAGGCATGGAAGTTATCAAAGAAAATTACACCTCCGCTGCCTGAAATATAATCAATCTTGAACATAGTTTTGTCGCTCACTTCATAATCGGAAAGGTCAATTTCGAACTTCTTCCAGTCATTTGATGTCGGAATCACAAGGAAATCCTGTATTTCCAAAGGATTTTCGAGTGGTTCCGAGAAAGTTTGCAACTCATCTCCCCATTTTTTAAATACAGAGCTTGATGTTTTCCAATCATCATTTGACATAAGGATTTGTAAAGTATCCGTAAAGTTAGTTTTTTCGATTACATAAGGCGGCAAATAATAACTGTAATTATAAGCGACATCAAATTCCAGAAATGGTTTTACCGCTTTTGAATAATCGAACTTCGTTGTCAACATTGATTCTGTCAATCCGAAATTGTAATAGGCTAACTGAGTGTTCAGCATAAGCATACATCCGTTACCGTCTTTTCCGACAGAAGTCTCCGGCATCCATGATAAGAAATTTCCTGATTCTTGTATAGCGAAATAATTTGCTGTCAGGTTTGGGTCTGCAAATGTTTCTTTGAATGGCAGAGATACGGAATTATTTGATACATTGAAAATAAATTGTCCTTGATTGAAAAGAAGATTCGGTTCATAATTTTGGTCGTTGTATTTACTCACTGAAATGGTCATCATATAAGCACCGTCAACATATTCATCTTTCGGTAATGTGATATCAATATATTGGTCTCGTGTCAGATTTCCCGTCCAATCAAATGATCTGGCAACTTCACCGACAGTGTATTCAAATGTCATTGATGTAATGGGTACTTCACCGAGATTTCTCATCCTGCATTTCAACTCCGGACTGTTATCGTACGACATGATTGGTCCGTAAAGTCTGTGAATGACCGGTATAGCTTCATCTAATTTAACGTATAAGTACTCATGCATCATTTCAGTAATCTGATTTGGCGGTATAGAATGGGCGAGCTCAGGCATTAGAACGTATAATAATTTTGAGTTATGTGAAACCAACGAATCAGTCAACATCTTTATAGTTCTTAAAAAACCGATGTCTTGGTCTCCATGACATATAGATATTGGAATTTTCGGAGCGTTTTCGTATTTAATAGGTGTTGAAATTGTATAGTTTTGGACATCGTATGGACTTTGCATTGCCGGAGTATGGAGTAATAATCCAAATACTTTGTCCGGATGAGCCAAGCCGTATATCAATGCACTTCT
>Ga0172382_10003689_pt1 | contig 24036 bp, 20 predicted proteins | sample Leawel138RmetaG_FD_122245 | JGI IMG/M metagenome (GOLD analysis project Ga0172382, IMG submission 122245) | Leachate microbial communities from a municipal landfill in Southern Ontario, Canada - Leachate well 138R metaG | ecosystem: Engineered > Solid waste > Landfill > Unclassified | place... | reverse complement strand
GGCACCCTCTCCCTGTCGGAAGAAGAACTGCTGCGCCGGGTGACCCAGGGCAGCTGGGAACTGCGAGCTCTGGCGGAAGTGCAGCAGCTGCAACGCGCCAGAGAGCGGATTGCCGCCGGATCCCGTCCACTCAGGCCGGACATAGGCTTCCGGATGGACCTCTCCTGGCAGGGAGCCCTTGAGGATATAGGTGAGTCTGAATGGAGAGACCGGGGCGACTGGCAAGTCACCCTTGGTGTGGGAATCTCAACCACCCTCTTCGACGGCGGCCGCCTGGCAGCCGATCACACCCGCGCCGCCGAAGAACTGACCCAGGCGGACCTTGAGAGGGTACGGCGGCAGGAGGCAATCACCTCATCAGTTCGCGAACACCTCCGGCGCCTTGAAACCCTTCGGGCGCGGCTGGAACACTCTGCGGTAGAACTCTCGGTACGTGCCCGGGAAGTCCAAGACGCCCAGGCCGCTGTGGACGCCGGAACCGGCGGTGAAGACACCTTTCTCCGGGCCCTTATCGACCAGGCCGGCGCCACCGCAACCGGCTACAACCACCTCGCCGCCTACCGTGGCGAGTTATGGTCACTAACCGGTCTTCTGGGCGCCGAAGCGTTCTGATCCGAGTCGGCGTCCCGGTTACCCCGTCAGTTCGGCCACAAGGGGACCCAGGCGTTCATGTACTTCTGCGGCGCTTCGTGACGTCGTGATGATTTCGTTACTCGTCTTTTCCAGTTTGCCCCGGTCGATATGCCTGACCATGTCCTTCACCGCCGGAATTGCGGTACTGTTGGCGCTGATCTTGTCTACGCCCACACCTACCAGAAGAGGCACCGCTTCAGTCTGACCACCAAGTTCACCACAGACACCGACCGAAACGCCCCAGCGTCGTCCGATGTCCACTATCGCCTTTACCGCCCGCAAGACCGACGGTTCAAACGAGTCAAGAAAACCCGAAAGCCGCCGGCTGCCCCGCTCGGCGGCCAGAACGTACTGGGTCAGATCGTTTGTTCCGATGCTGAAAAACGTCGCCATCTGGGCCAGCTCGTTCGCAACCAGAACAGACGCCGGCGTCTCTATCATTACGCCCAGATCTACCGGCCATTTGTGCCGAATGCCCTGCCGCTTTAGCTCTTCATGCACCCGAAAAACGGCCGAACGGGCCATTTCAAACTCGTCGACCTTCGCAATCATGGGAAACATGATCGACACGTCGTGGCCGTAAGCTTCACGAAGCACCGCAACCAGCTGCTGTTCAAAAAGTGAGATGTTGTCTTCGTACAGCCTGATACCCCGAACACCCAGAAATGGGTTCTCTTCCGCCTCCAGAGAGAGGTAGTCGATCTTCTTGTCCCCGCCGACATCAAAAGTGCGGACCGTAACGGGCCGGTCCCCCATTGCCGCAAAGATCGTCGAGTAGTACTCCAGCTGTTCGTCCATAGACGGGGCCTCGGACCGGTTTACATAGAGAAACTCCGTGCGCAACAGTCCGATACCCTCAGCACCGTTGGCATCGACGTCTTTCAGATCATCTACCGTAGAAACGTTGGCGAATACGTCAATTCTATGTCCGTCAACCGTAACGGCCGGCTCTTTTGCCGTTTCCTTTAACTGCCGAACTTCCCTGATCCAGGCGTCCCGGCGTTTTTGCAGCAGTTCCAGGGTCTCATTATCTGGATTACGAACAACAGTACCGGTAAAACCGTCCACCCCCAGACGTTCACCATTGGTGATATCGTTAATCCCGCTGAATCCACCGACCGACGGAATACCCAGAGCCCGGGACAGAATAGCCGTATGGGAAGTTGCGCCCGCCGCTTCGGTCACAATGCCGACAACACGTCGGCGATCAAGGGTAACTGTCTGGGACGGTGTAAGATCATAGGCAACGACGATCAGTTCGTTCCCGTTCTCGGGCATCGCTATGATGTCCTGGGCTTTTACCCCAAGGGCCACCAGCACCTGCACACCTATGTCCCGCACATCGGTAGCGCGGATCTGGAGATATCCGTCTTTCAGCCCCCGATACCGTTCGACAACTGTCTGAACCGACCGAGCCCACGCGGCTTCGGCGTTTACCTTCTCACTCCGGATCACCTCAAGGGTAGCGTCCAAAAGGTCGGGATCTTCCAGCAGGACCAGATGGGCGTCGAAAATCTCCGCCTCCGGAGAGTCCCCGGTAACACCAAGGGTTCGTTTCCGTTCCAGGGTATGGTTATGCACCCGTTTTAGTGCCGCCCGAAACCGTTTGCTCTCGGCGGCGCTGTCTGTGACCGTGTACTCCGGTACATCCGGTTCCGCCGTCTCTATTATCCAGGCGGTACCAACGGCAATACCCTGGGACAGGCCAACCGTTCCGTCGGGACTGCGCCTGACGGGTCGCACCGGGACGTCATCCCGTTCTCCAAACCGGTCGGCTATGAGTTGCGCAACAGTCTCAATCGCCTCTTCCGCCTGCCTGCCCGAGGCGGTGACCAAAATTTCATCGTCCTTTCCCACTTCCAGCGTCGACAGACGGTTCAGACTCCGCGCCGAAACGGGGCCTTTTATCTTTGAAAGGTTAGATACGGTTACCGTACTGTCCAGAGCCGCAACCGCCCGTACCAGGCGCGCCGCCGGCCGTGCGTGCAACCCGTGTTCCAGGTCAATGGAAAAGACCCGCTTCAAGGCAGCGCTGCTATCAACACCCTCGTCACTCTCTTCACCCAGTTCCGATTGGCCTACCCCGGCCTCGCCGGTATCGTCGGTATCGCCGGTATCCAGCTGGTCCTGTTTTGGGTGCAGCGAACCGGCGGCTTCAGCGAGAATCACCTCCAGGGGAGCTCCGATTGACACCTGTACTGCCGCGGAAATCGTCCCTTCCACAATCGGTGCTGATGACACAACAACCCGGGACTGCACCTCTTTTTCAACCATTTCAATGGCCATTTCAGTACTGAGAAGAGCACTCCCCATGTCCAGAAACACTATGACCCCGTCCGGGCTGTCCACCGCCCGGATCGCCTCCATTATGTCGGTGGCGTCCGTACCATACTCCCCGTCACTGCCGGAGACACCACCTGCATAGGCGATTGGTACCTCGACATCGGGGACCATAGACGCGGCAAGGGCGGCTACCGCCCGAGCCAGAGGACGGCTATGTGAGACGACTACTATTCCTGTCACACCGTAATTCCTTTTGTTTTCGCGGCGTCAACCTATACCAGCGTTTCCCTGGCCGCCCGGATCATCATCATGCTGGACGTCGCGCCCGGATCAGGATGCCCGATACTCCGTTCGCCAAGAAAACTGGCCCGTCCCTTCAGCGCTTTCATTGGAATTGTCGCTTCCACCTGTTTCTCTGCAACGACTACCGCCTCCGTCAGGATTTCCTCCAGAGAAGCGCCGGATTCCTGCATCTCTTTCATCTTTTCTACCACGGGAATCCACACATCAAGCATAGTCTTGGCGCCGAGATCCGCCTTTCCCCGTGCCTTAACCCCCTGGACAGCCAGGTCAAACAACTCTACAACGTCGGCATCATCCATTTCAGTGACATTTCCAGCCTTTGACGCCGCTTTCAGAAACCACGTTCCGTACAACGGACCCGATGCACCGCCGACGCTCTTGATCAGCGTCATGGACGTACGTCGAAAGGCGTCACCGATCGTTTCCACGTCGTTGGCCGCCAGGTCGGCCCTGACCGCGGAAAACCCGCGGTCAAGGTTGATGCCGTGATCAGCATCACCGATCGCCGAATCAAGCTCTGTCAGAAAAGTTTTGTTCTCCGCATACACATCGGTGAGTTTTTCAAGCCACCGTTTTACCTGATTCACATTAATCGGCATATCCTACCACCTTAAAGCAGGAGTATGTACCGGTGCGTCAAAAAGTGTAACTAGCTCATCGTTAACCTTTACTATGGTGATCGAGAACCCCTGCATCTCCAGCGATGTGATGTAGTTGCCCACCAGATTCCGGCTTATTTTGATCCCACGTTTTCCCAGTATACCGGTCACTTCGTTGTACAGGAGATAGAGTTCCATCAGAGGCGTTCCGCCCATGCCGTTCAGCATGACAAAGACGTTGTCCCCCGACTTGAACGGAACATCGTCTACCACAGCAGACGTCAACATATCCGCCAGTTCGGCTGCGGTCTTCATCTTCGTCCGTTCGCGACCGGGTTCCCCGTGAATACCGATTCCGATTTCGATCTCGTCGTCTTTCAAGTCAAAGGTAGGTTTACCCGCGGCGGGTACGATGCACGAGGTAAGGGCCATCCCCATAGAACGGCCGTTGTCGTTTACCTGTTCAACGAGTTTCTTGACCGTTGCAAGGTCCGACCCACGTGCCGCTGCGGCGCCGGCAATTTTCTCGGCAAAGACCGTCGCTCCCACACCACGGCGGCCCTGGGTGTACAGACTGTCCTGGACGGCGACGTCATCGTCAATCACAACAGCTTCCACTTCGATATTCGCCTCACGACAGAGATCGGCAGCCATCTCGAAGTTCATGACATCTCCGGAGTAGTTCTTCACGATGTGCAGGACACCGGCACCCCCGTCGACGGCTTTAGTCGCTTCTTCCATCTGGTCGGGGGTGGGAGAGGTAAAGACTTCACCTGGACAGGCGGCGTTCAGCATCCCCTTACCGACAAACCCACCGTGCAGCGGTTCGTGGCCGCTGCCGCCGCCGGAAACTACAGCTACTTTCCCCTTTACCGGTCCCGCCGCCCACGTCAGAAAGTTAGGATTGTAGTGGGCCTTCACCAGATCAGGATGCGCCTTTTCCATCCCCGCCATTGAATCCCGGACTATAGTAGAAACGTCGTTTATCAGCTTCTTCATACCGAACTCCTTTGAACATATTTTGGCAGTTATACCGCCTCATATTTACTATACCCACACATATGAAATTTCGTCAAATTCATTTTGGAACTTATTTCACGAACTCTCATCGGCCCAAAAGTTGGACCGCCGTGCTGGCCGTGCTGCCGTCACTTGACGACCCTTCACCGGCGGCGTAGCTTTAAAGGGTGGCAAGACCCAACGATATGTATCATTCGGCGCTTAAAGTAGCCCAGTTATACTACAACCACAGCATGAACACCGATGAAATTGCTCAGGCGATGAAGGTATCCCGGGCAAAAGTCTCCCGGCTACTGAACTACGCTCGTGATGAGGGTATTGTGGAAATTCGCGTTGTAGACCGAAGGGACGCGGCTGATCCGCTGGTGGCGGACCTGACTACCCGGTACCGCAGTCTCACCAACCTTCATATCGTCAACGTGACGCAGGACTGCTCCGCCGCAGAATGTCTCAACCGGGTCACCCAGGCGGCAGCGGCCTATCTCGCCGACAATGTCTTCAGTAATAACCAGATTGTCGGTGTTGCCGCCGGTGAAACCGTTTCTCTGACCGCCCGAAACCTGAAACGACGGGGGTATCGCGGTATCAGGGTTGTTCAACTTCAGGGCAATACCGTCGCCGGACCAACGGGTATCGGTTATATCGCAGGAATTCTCCAACCATTTGGAGACATTCTGGATGCGGAGCTTCTGCTCTTTCCCGTTCCATTCGTCTTTTTTGACACCGAAACCCGTCGCCGCATGTGGGACGAACCATCCATACGGCTCGCCAGGGAATACCAGCAAAAGGCCGACGTCTACATCTTCAGCGTGGGTATCGGTCATCTCACCTGGGAGCGAACCCTGATTCACGCCGGACTCGACGACAATGTAGAACGCAGGGTCCTCCTTGATCACAGCATCGTCGGTGATCTGGCGGGGGTGTTTTTCCGGTCCGACGGGTCATACAACGATCTGTCCGTAAACGAACGGGCCAGTGGCCCCCCGCTGGAGTTTTACCGGCAGGTAAAACACTCTGTCTGTATCGCGTCGGGGTCGGACAAGGTTCCGGCCCTGCACGCCGTCCTTGAGGCGGGATATGTCAGTGACCTCGTGATCGACAGGCACACCGCTTCGCTGCTGCGCGGTTTTCAACCGTAACAACGCCTCCCCTCTAGTATCACCTACCCCGGGGAACGTGCCCACTCGCCACCAGGCGAACTCCCAGACCGCGCCAGTTGTCCACGATCACGTCTCCCACATGCACCGGTGCCTCTACTTCCATCTCCCGCGATTCTTCGGCCAGTTCCAGGAGCAGACCTTTCGGCATCGGTTCAGGAGTCCACGCCGGTACCAGCGGCCGAACGCCGTTTTTCACCCTGATACTGGTCGGCAGCACCCGCCGCGGATCTTTGATCTCCTGTTCAACATAGGCAACGCCCAGCTTGCATTTGTTCCCGGTGATGTTCAGGATTTCGTCATTCGGTCCCAGCAGAGTCTCAACTTCGCACCCCTGGGGACAGCGAAGACAAATGTCTGTTCGCCTCCGGTAATCGCCCTCTTTTGATATCTTCATCTCTTCTAATCCTTCTCGTCCAATCTTTATCGCCCAAACCGTCAGGAAATTCCGGCAATGAGTTCGTGACCGCCGGCCGCTTTCAGTTTATCGATGTCCCGGGGTTTCAACTTGCGGATGATCATCTCCGCCGGTCGGGCGTACTTCTCCCGGAAGCTCATGATCTCCTCTGAATCTAGGGACAGCTCTACCTTTACCGCCCGTTCCAGTAACGCGTTGGGCCGCATGTTCAGGTAAATATCACGTCCGTCAAGGTCGTCAAAGTAGACTTTCTGGGGAATAACACTCCCGACATTGGCGCCCGGCTTGATCGTAATCGACGGCCTTTCTTCTTCGGCCTGTGCTTTTGCCGCCACTTTCTGTTTTGATGCCCAGACCGCGGCACTTCGGCCGGCAACCTCACCGGCCATGCTGACATAATCCACCAGGTCGTATATCCCGGCCACGTTACCCGCCGCGTAGATGCCGGGAACGTTGGTGGCCATATCTGAATCGACGATAGGACCGTTGGTATGCGGATCAAGCTGCACCCCGGCCTTCCGGGACAGTTCGTTTTCGGGAATCAGACCAACCGACAACACCAGGGTGTCACATTTGATGAACTTCTCGGTGCCGGAGATGTGGTTGAGGTGTTCGTCTACCTTGACCGTTTCAATTCCCTCAACCCGCCGTTCGCCGTAGATTTTGTTCACCGTGGTACTCAGATGAAGGGGAATGTCGTAGTCCTGGAGGCACTGCACGAAGTTCCGTCTCAGACCGGTAAGGTAGGGAAGCAACTCCAGTACACTCAGGACCCGGGCGCCTTCAATGGTAAAACGCCGTGCCATGATCATGCCGACGTCGCCACTGCCGAGAATTACGATTTCGTTTCCCGGCATGTACCCTTCGATATTGACAAGCCGCTGGGCCGTACCGGCCGTATAAATGCCGGCGGCCCGGGTACCGGGCAACCGAATCTGGCTGCGGGTACGCTCGCGACACCCCATGGCCAGCACGACTGCCCGAGGTCGGAAATGGCGGTACCCCTGAGTGCTGTTCATCGTGTATATATCCAGGTCCGGCGTCAGGTCCACGACCATCGTGTCCAGCATGATCTCGACGGGGAGATCACGCAGCTGCTCTTCGTATCGAACAGCGTATTCCGGTCCCGGAAGATCGTTCCCGAATTTGATGGCACCAAATCCGTTGTGAATGCACTGCGGCAGTATTCCCCCCAGACTGTCATTTCGCTCGATCAACAGAACGTTACTCTTGTTCTCGTTGTACGCCTCAATTGCGGCGGCCAGACCGGCCGGTCCGGCTCCAATAACAATGACATCGTAATCGGTATTGACCTCCATCAGACTACTCCCTCTTTTGTCCGACGGTACAAAAAGACTGACCCCGGACCTTTTTTTGTGATTTCCGTCATGGACATGCCGAGTTCCCGTGCCAGTATTTCCATCGTTCGCGGATAGTCGAAACTACCCTGACATCTGCCGGTACCCAACCAGGTGCGCCTTTTTATGGCGTCATAGGTAGTTGCCGGGATGGGAGAGTGAATGGCCTGTAGCACTTCGCCTTCGGTCACCTCTTCACATCGGCAGACAATACGTCCGTAAGCTGGATTCTCCCGGATTATTTCCTTCCGCTCGTCGTGACTCATGTCCTTGAAACGGGGAATCCGGCTCCGTTTGGGGTTCCAATCCGGTTTCTCCTCCAGGACAACCCCCTCACCACGCAGCATCTCAGCTACGTACTCGGCAATTGCCGGGGCGGACACATAGCCGGGAGATTCAACACCGGCAAGGGTTATTAGACCTTTGACTGATTTAGAGACCTCCAGAAGAAAATCTTTCCCGTGACCGGGGGGCTTGTAGTTTCCCGTCGCTCTCAATCCGGCAAAGGTGCTTATGACATGCCGGGGTGAGATCATCGGCACCAGCCTGCGGGCGCCGTCGAGGATCTCGCTCATCCCGCTTTCGGTGACCGAGTGGTCCTCTTTGTCTTCAATCACATTGCTGTTGGGACCGATCATCGTGTTTCCGTGAGTTGTGGTGGTAACGAGAATACCCTTTCCCTTTTCACTCGGCATGGGAAAGATGACGTTACTTACCCGAAACGCCGACGAGTCAAATACAAAGTACTCCCCCCGGCGTGCAGAGATATGAAAGTCAGGGTGGTCTCCGACCATATGAAGAATCTCATCTGAATGGATACCGGCGGCGTTTATAAACCAAGTCGCCTCAACGGGACCCTGGCTTGTCTCGACTGCTTTCAGCGTCCCGTCTTCAACGACAACGCCCTGGACTTCCGCATTGAGGATAAACTCCACACCGTTCATAGCGGCGTTTTCCGCCGGTCCCAGCACCCCCTGAAATGCGTCTACAATTCCGGCAGTGGGAGTACTCAGCGCCCCGGTGACGTCACCGGTCAAATGGGGTTCCAGAGATAGAACGTCCTCCCGAGAGAGTATTTCCAGCCCGGAGACACCGTTTTTTTGGCCCTGTTCCAGGAGAGGGTACAAACCGGCCTGCTCCTCCGGCCCTACCGCCACGATAAGGGCCCCCGTCTTCTCCAGGGGAATATCCAGTTCGGGGACGATCTTGTACCAGAGTTCATTACCCCGTACGTTCATACGTGCTTTCATGGTGCCCGGTTCCGGGTCATGGCCGGAGTGGATAATCGCACTGTTGGAGGAGCTCTGCCCCATTCCAACATCAACTTCCTTCTCCAGCACCGCTACAGACAGCTTGTACCGGGAAAGTTCTCTGGCGACCATTGAACCGATAACACCGGCACCAATAATCACCACGTCGAATTTCTTTACTTTATTCACGACGTTACCTCAGATCTGTGGGGATTGGTTTCTGTAACAATCGTAATCGGGTGGTGAACATTTGTCAACGAATATTTTGCGATGACTCACCGCCTTCCCGAAATTATTTTCAGTTTAACACACGTGGACGCCACTGCGTCTGGTGTCTATCTGTTTAATAGGACGGTAATTATCGATATTTCATCTTGTTTTTACGTGTGTGTAAACTTTTGTTGACGGTTTCTCAAAACGGGTGTAGCATTTTCTCAAGGGTGGTTACAAACGTCAGTGACAGTTGTACCACCGTAACAAATCTCTATTCTAACTGGAGGCACACATGGATTTCACTCCAATGGGAATGTACCTTGCCGAGTTCGTCGGAACGTTCGTACTCATTCTCCTCGGTGACGGCGTCGTCGCAAACGTTGTTCTTAACAAGAACAAAGGTAATGCCAGCGGCTGGATCGTCATCACCACCGGCTGGGGACTCGCCGTTGCGTTTGCGGTCTACTCTATCGGGTGGATCTCAGGCGGTCACATCAACCCCGCTGTCACAATCGGACTGGCATCTATCGGGAGCTTCCCGTGGGCGCTGGTGCCCGGTTACATCGTCGCCCAGATGATCGGTGGTATTCTTGGGGCAGTGGTCGTCTATCTCACCTACAAGCAGCACTACGATGAGACGGAAGACCCGGTTTCAAAGCTGGCTACCTTTGCGACGGTTCCACAAATCCGTCACACCGGCTGGAACCTGCTTACCGAGATCGTCGGTACCGCTATGCTCCTGTTCGGTATTCTTGGTATCGGTCACACTCTGGGTGGTGCACAGGGTCTGGTACAGACCGTCGACGCCGGTGTGGGTCCCTTTATCACCGGTTTTCTGATCTTCTCGATCGGTCTTTCCCTCGGTGGTCCCACCGGATACGCCATCAACCCCGCTCGTGACCTGGGTCCCCGTATCGCCCACGCCATCCTCCCCATCAAGGGTAAAGGAAGCAGTGATTGGGGATACTCGATGGTCCCCGTTGTAGGCCCCATCATCGGTGGTGTCCTCGGTTCTTTTATCTGGATTTTCGTCCAGAATCTCTCATAGAAGGACGCAGTTGCCTCTCCGGTCGGCTGCCCGGCCGGAGAAACCGGATGTCAGGCGGTTCTCTCAGAACCGCACTTGCTTACGTGGAGGTTAAATCACAATGGCAAAAAAATATGTAATGGCGTTTGACGCTGGTACCACCAGCAGTCGGGCGATTCTGTTTGACCACAAAGGCGATATTGCCTCTGTAGCACAGCAGGAATTCCCCCAGATCTACCCCAAACCGGGCTGGGTCGAGCACAATCCAATGGAAATCTGGGCAACTCAGAGTGGTGTGGCCCGGCAGGTTATCGAAAAAGTCGGTGCCAAACCGGATGAAATTGCCGGTCTCGGCATCACCAACCAGCGGGAAACCGCAATTGTCTGGGAGAAGAGCACAGGCAAACCGATCATGAACGGTATCGTCTGGCAGGACCGCCGGACCGCCGGCATCTGCGACGCCATGAAGGCCAAAGGCCTTGAAGCGTACGTTAAAGAGAACACCGGTCTGGTCATAGACGCTTACTTCTCCGGAACAAAAGTGAAATGGATGCTGGACAACGTTCCCGGCGCCCGTGAGAAAGCCGACAAGGGTGAGCTTCTCTTTGGAACGGTCGATACCTGGCTGATCTGGAAACTGACCGGCGGCAAAGTACACGTCACCGACTATTCCAACGCATCCCGAACGCTGATGTTCAACATCAAGACGCTGGACTGGGATGAAAAACTCCTTAAAGAACTGGGTGTACCCAAGTCAATGCTGCCAAAAGTTCGTCCTTCCAGTGAAGTCTACGGACACACCGACGAAGCGACGTTCGGTGGGGCAAAAATCCCCGTCGCAGCGGCAATTGGTGACCAACAGGGCGCCCTTTTCGGTCAGGCCTGCTTTGAAGTCGGAACGGCCAAAAACACCTACGGGACGGGTTCCTTTATCCTCATGAACACCGGAACGAAACCGGTTCCTTCCAAGACCGGTCTTCTGACCACCATTGCCTGGGGTCTGGACGGAAAGGTTGAATACGCTCTGGAAGGTTCTATCTTCGTAACCGGCGCAGCCGTTCAGTGGCTCCGGGACGAGATGAAAATCGTCCATGACGCGGCGGATACCAGCTATCTGGCCGGGAAAGTTGAAGACACCAGTGGAGTGTACATGGTTCCGGCGTTTGTCGGTCTCGGTGCACCCTATTGGGATCAGTACGCCCGGGGAGCCATCGTCGGGATAACCCGTGGTGCAAACCGGAATCACATCATCCGTGCAGCCCTTGAATCCATCGCCTATCAGACGCGGGACGTAGTGGACTGCATGGAAAAAGACTCAGGGATAAAGGGCAAGGAACTGAAAGTTGATGGTGGTGCGTCCATGAACGACTTCCTGATGCAGTTCCAGGCCGACATCCTCGGTGTACCGGTTATGCGGCCCAAGATCGTCGAGACAACCGCTCGCGGTTCTGCCTTTCTCGCGGGACTCGCCACCGGTTTCTGGGGCAGCAAGAACGAACTAGTGGACGCCTTTGAGCTGGAACGCAAATTTGAGCCGACCTTTGACGCAAAAAAACGCGATACCCTCTATAAAGGCTGGCAGAAGGCAGTCAAAAAGGCCATGGACTGGGAAGACCACTAAGGTCTGTGTGGTATCCACTTCAGTACGTGGAGGGCCGCCGGGTTTACCCGGCGGCCCGTTTTTGTATCGGCTGCGCCGTCCCTTTCTCCTGATCCTCCCTTCCCAACCATTTCTTCTGGACCTAACTTATTCCCTCTATTATAATAATCCCGAATACAGTGATTCTGATGAAGCAAATAAAAAAGTTCGGTCGTTACATAACCAAACCTCAATTCAGCGTGGGTACATGCTGGTAGACGGCGGTTCATCCGTACCGCAACAAAAAAGGACTGAATATGCCGCGTGCTGATGTACTCTTCTGGAAATCGTTCAACCAAAATGCCGTGGAGACGGGCCGTATTCTGCAGTGGCTCTTCCTGGCACAGTGGCTGTTTGTGGTCCTTCTAGCGGTCTTTGTAACGCCCCGCACCTGGATCGGGGCAACTCCTCAAGTTCAGATCCACCAGATCGTCGCCGTTGTGATGGGAGGACTTCTTGCAGCCGGCCCGTGGTGGCTCATTCGGGCAGCCCCGTCGCAGCCAACGACCCGTTACATAGCCGCGGTGTCCCAGCTCCTCTTCTCTGTCGTTATCATACATATCACCGGCGGTCGAATCGAATCCCATTTCCACATATTCGGCAGCCTTGCAATCCTGTCGTTCTACCGGGACTGGAAGGTAATCGCCGTGGCCACCGCCGTCACAGCCGTCGACCATATCGTCCGGGGGCTCTTCCTGCCCCAGTCCATTTATGGGCTCGCAGATCTACAACTGTTCCGTTCATTGGAACACGTCGGATGGATTGTCGTTGAAAGTGCATTTCTCGTAGTGGGAATCCGCAATCAGCTAGGCCGAATGCACGAAATCGCCCGTACAAAGGGAGACTGGGAAGAGGCGCAGGAACGTACCACTGATCTTCTGAACCGGACGGTAGAACAGCTCAACACGGGATCCCGCCTGACCACCAGTGCCGAAGAAGCTCTTACAATGGTCAACCGTATCCGCGAATCCCTGGAGAACCTGGTGTCGACCGAACAGGTGGTGGACTCGGCCAACCATGATATCAACAACGCCGCCCAGCGAACCCAGGAAGAAATGGTAAAACTGGCCGAACAGGCAACTGATCAAGCCAGCCACGTAGCTGAGTCCAGCGCGTCTATCGAAGAGATGGTGGCCAACATCACCAATGTAAACCAGATCGTACAGCGGCAGAGTCAGAATATAGACGGTGTCAACAGGGACGTCTCAGAGGCACAGCAGGCGGCCCGGCTCCTTTCAGAGACCATTGAACGCCTCGGAAATGCCGGAAATCAGATACACAAAATGGTCGGCGTCATCGCCAACGTCGCCTCTCAGACTCAGCTGCTGGCTATGAACGCGGCCATAGAGGCGGCTCATGCCGGAGAATCGGGCCGGGGATTTTCAGTCGTTGCCGGCGAGATACGGAACCTGTCGGAACAGACCAGTGCCGAAGTAAACCAGATAAAAGCACAGGTGAACACCATCGTTTCATCCATCGACGATGCCCGGGGAGCGGTAGAGCGGACTGCCTCATCCTACAAATCGGCTGCCGACGGGTTCTCCGACGTCCGCCAGGCGTTTTCCCAGATCGCAGCGGCCAACTCCCAGCTGGACGAAGGTGGCCGGGAGATACTCCAGGCGGTCTCAGCCCTCCAGGATATCACCCACACCGTCCGGGACCTCAGCCAGGAAACCCGGGAAACCCAGTCCGGCGTGACAACTGCCGCCACAACGCTGGATCACGCGCGCCTCACACTCAGCCGGGTTACCGCAGAAATCACCGAATCAATAGAGGCCATCTCCAAGGTTGTACAGGCCATCGCCGACGTCGCCGCCTCTCTGGAGGCACAGCTGGAAATGGTCGCCCAGCACCGGGGTTGATCCTGGCGCCCCGGTCCCCGCGCCCGTTCATCGCCCCTTTACCCCTTGATCGCCCCGGCGGTAAGCCCGGCGATGAACTGCTTTGCCATCAGAACATAGAGCAGCACAATCGGCACCGTTGCTACCGTCAGGGTAGCGAGAATCAGCGTCCAGTCCGTCTGGTACTGACCAAATAGCCGGGTGACACCGAGCATCAAAGTCCGCTGGGACTCACTGCGGATAAAAATCAGCGGGAACCAGAGATCGTTCCAGAGGACAACCAGATTGAAAATTGCCACCGTGGCCATGGCCGGTCTTGTCAGAGGCAGAACAATTTGGCGAAAGATACGGAAGTTACCCGCCCCGTCAATATACGCCGCCTGAATCAACTCCGTTGGTACTGAACGCATAAACTCGGTCAGGACAAACACCCCGATCGGCATGCCCATGGCTATATAGATAGGAAAGAGCCCCACCAGCTTATCCAGCAGCCCCAGACTTCGTATGATCATGAGCAGGTTGATACTGCCGATCCGTATCGGAATCATCATACCCGCCAAAAAGAAGAGAAACACCGCCGTCGAGACCCGACTCTTCCAGCGTACAATTGCGTACGCCGCAAGAGATGCCAGCAGAATAACCCCCACAATCGAGACCGTCGTCACCACAATGCTGTTGAGAAAATAGCGGGGAAAACTGGACCGGGAAAAAACCGAGATATACCCGTTGAGAGTCCACTGGTCGGGAAGGCCAAACGGGCTTTTGTAAATTGCAAGTTTGGTCTTAAACGAGTTTATGACCATGATCCACAGAGGAAACAGAACCAGAACCGACCAGACTGAGAGAACAAGGTGCGACCAGATGTGACGGCTCCGTATCTGAACCTGTGCCATAGACTCTCCTTACTCCCTACTTTCCGGTTCCATCCGTTCCGTCCGACTGGAATACACTGCGCATCAAGAGCACCCCGACAAAAAGTACTCCAAAGATAATCGACGCAACCGACGCCCCCAGACCCATGTCGGGAATACCCACCGGATGCTCACCGGCAATACCGACGCGGTAAAAATAGGTGCCCAGGATGTCCGTCGAATACCCCGGCGGCCCGTTGGCACCGGCCATGGCGAAGACCACGTCAAAGGCGTTGAAGTTGTTGGTAAAAGTCAGAATTGCCACAACTCCCATAATCGGCCAGATCAACGGCAGTTTTATTCTCCAGAACGTAGACCAGGCACTGGACCCGTCGATATCCGCCGCCTCAAAAACGTCCGATGAGATGCTCTGCAGGGCGCTTAAAAATATCATCGTGGGAATACCCACCCACTGCCAGCTGGAGACCAGCGAAATCACGATGAGCGACGTCCCCTCCAACCCCAGCCAGGGACGCACAAGAGACTCCAGACCAACCCCTTTCAGAAAGATGTTTACCGCACCCCACTGAGGATTCAACAGCAACTTCCACAGAAACCCAGTTACAACAATAGCCAGAGTGGCCGGAATAAAGATGATAGTCCGATAGACAGACTTCCATTTGAGTGCCTCCGAGCTCAGAAGAAGCGCGAACAGCAGTCCAAGGGAGTTCTGCACAATCATGTGAACCAGAAAGAATATCCAGGTGTTTCCAAAGGCACCCCAGAAACGGCGGGCTACCTCCCCCTGGGTCAACAGCCGGCGGTAGTTGTCAAAACCCACAAAAGTCTCTATGCGAAAACCGCTCCCGGTGTAGAGACTCAACTGCAGAGATTTGAAAAGAGGTATCGCCATAAAGAGGGTATAGACAATCAGACCGGGCAGCATATACCAGATCCAGACCGGAAAGAGAGCCGTTGTCCGTGGGCGTTGGTGCATGATTCCTCCGTGTGAATAAGCACAAATGGAATGGGCGCCCAGCGGCCTGCGGCCTGCGGCCTGCCGCCTGCCGCCTGTGGCGCCCATCCCGCTTTACTGATTACTCACATTACATCGCCGGTTTGTACCACTGAGAAATACCCTTCTGCATGTTGTCCGCAGCTTGTCGTGGGGTGATTTCTCCGGTAATCACCTGAACGGATCCCTGCTGAATCAGGTTATACGCACTGGGATCACCGTTCATCAGCTTCGGCCAGGGGAAACGCACATCCAGAGGCCGACCCTTGTTAAGCGCCAGAAACTCATTGGCGTGCTCGTTGCTCAACGTCGGTGCCTTGGCAACCATAGGGAAGAACCCGGCCAGCTCATTTCCCAACACCTTTGACGCCTCAGCACCGGACAGCCACTCTACAAAGACCAGCGCCTCATCTATATGCTTACTCTTCGGATTGATGGCCACACCGGCGTCGGGATGAAACGTAACAACCTGGGCATCCGCCGTTGGTGCGGGCGCTGCAAATACGGACCAGTCAAAATCTGGGTTCGACGCTTCAAACTCACTGATCGTCCAGGACCCGTCAAACCACATGGCCGCCTCACCCAGAAGGAAGAGGGCCTTACTGTCGTTGTAGCTGATCGCCTGGTACCCATCGGGCAGATACGGCGTCAAGGAGGCCATCGCCTCAAAAACGCTCACCATGGCACGATCATTAAACGGTCGCTCACCCGCCTCGTAGGCCAGCCGCGCTTCCCGTCCACCAAGAAAACCGGGGGCGATGTTCATCCACACCACTTCGGCAATATCCCACTCATCGGCAAGACCGTTGGCAACGGGAATATAACCGGCGTTCTTGATCTTCTTCGCAACGTTCAAAAATTCCTGCCAGGTTACGGGAATTTTGAGCCCCAGTTCGCTGAAGAGGTCCTTGTTGTAGTAGACACCGTGGCTTACCGCAACCAACGGCATGGCAAACTGCCGCCCGTCATCCATCTGCCAGGGAGCGCGAGAGCCTTCGTCGTACCGCTGGGCAACAAACTCGGCGTCGCTCATATCCAGCATATACCCCTCAGAAAACAGCTCCTGTCCCGTGGCGTAACTGCGGGCGTAATAGACATCCGGTGCCGTTCCCGATTCCAGCTGCAGCCGCAGCGTGGCGTTGTAGTCGGGAGGAGTCGTAGGATCAAACCGCACCGCAATTTCCGGGTGCTCCTTGTTGAACGCAGCAATGAGCCTGCTCATCTGTTCCACGTCGTCGACACGCCAGGAACCGAGCGTGATCTCTACCGCATCCGCCGATGTTCCTGGGGCTTCACCTTTTCCACCGGCCATAACCGGAAGCACAAGCCCAACCAGGACCATTGCAATAACGATGGTTCGTACAGTCTTCATATACCTCTCCTTTTTGAAAAGTCGTACCATCAGCGTGGGGTCGAAACCCCATTCCCGCAATCCTACAGTTGTACTGCTATTGTACTCGTTTTGTACTTATCATCAGGAAAGCTCCATCATCAGAAAAGCCCCGACTCCCGGGCAACCCGAATGGCCATATGCCGGTCGGAAACACCCATAGTTTCGTATATCTGACTGATGTAATTCCGCACAGTCTGATCCGCCACATGAACCTGATCGGCAATCTCCTGGTTGTGGTATCCCGCTACAACCAAAGCAAGAATACGCCGCTCCTTGCGGCTAAGCCGGTCAAACCACTCCGGCGGCTGGTCGGAAACACCCACCCCACCCCCATCGGACTCCCGTTTACCGCGCATAAGCTGCATAACCACATGGGGGTCTATCGTTACCACACCTGCCTGAACCGCCCGAATCGCCGTAAGCAGTTCATCCGTCGAAATCGACTTGAGAAGGTACCCCGAAGCGCCGTACCGCATGGCGTCGTGCACGTACTGATCGTCCTCAAAAGTCGTGAGCATCACGATCTTAGTCCTGGGAAACCGCAGCCGGATTCGACGGGTAGCCTATACCCCATCCATCCGCGGCATGCGGACGTCCATGAGAATCAGTTCCGGTTTCACCCGCTCCACCATGGAAATGGCCTCCACACCGTCCTCAGCCGTTCCCACAATACAAAAATCCCCATCCACATTTTCAAGAATAGCCTGCAGGCTTTCCAGAAACAGACGCTGATCGTCCACCAGGGCGATGTTCACCGCGGCACCTCCTGCGGTATCTCCTGCGGCACATCCACCTCAAGGACAAATCCCGGCGACAGATTGCGGTAATTCACCTTCCCGCCGAAAGGACCCAACCGTTCCCGCATCCCCGTAATCCCGATACCCTCCTGAACCTCCTCACTGCCCCGGCCGTCATCCAGAACCCGCAGATGAACCGCCCCGTCCCGGCGCACCAGGGTGATCATCACCTTCTGGGCCGCCCCGTGACAGAACGCGTTTGTGATACCCTCCTGGACCGAACGGAACAGAGCCTGGTCCAGGTCCGGAATACCAGTGCCGGAAAAACCGCCCGCTTCATAACGGACCTCCACACCGGAAACGCGGGAAAACTGCTGAGTCAACTGGTGTATCCGAGAGTTAAGCCCCGGCATGGCGACCCCCACATTACGCAGCGCTCGCAAAGCCGATCGTACATGCTGGTAGCCTTCCGTAAGAGATTCCTGGGCGTGGAGAATAAGCTCCTTCAACCGCTTGTGGTCCCGTTCAAACAGTACAGTCGACGCCTCCAGCATCATCCGCTGGTTGGTAAAGGCGTACCCCACCGTATCGTGAATTTCACGACTGATCCGCTCCCGTTCCGCCTGGAGAGTCGTCTTTTCCACCTCCAGGGCAAAACGCTGGTACTCCATATTGGCGTCAACCAGACGTCGTATTACCGAGTCCTTTTCGCCACTGACCGTGCGGACCGACCGCAACCGTTCAAACAGGACGTGAACCGTAACCGCCATAGCCAACGCCGCAAGATTGACCAACATATACCCGACAACATCACCCGTCGGTACCGGCAGCAGCGAAACAGACCACGCACTCGCCGAACCCTGCTGTACCGCCATAAAAACAATAGCCCCAACCGCCACAACCGAGGAGGCATAGGGATCGACAGTTACAGCAAACTGGACAATCAGCGCTACCGACAAAACCAGTTCCAGTCCAATCCAGTCACCCAACGGCAACCCCACCACGTACAAAAGCAGCCATTGAATCAGAAACGTAACAACGTAAAACGTCTGAGGAAGCGAAAAAAGAAAGACCGCTGAAAGAAGAGCCGAAACGCCCAAAGCCGGAACCGCATACCCAATCCACTGCCCGGCAACTTCCGGCACCCTACCCGGTGGCAACATCAACGGCGCCACAACATGCACCGCAATAACCACCAGAAATAGAACGAGCCGCCACCTGCACATACATCACGGTAGGGCCAACCCGAGCCACTGTCAATCTTCTATATAAACTTTGTTCCGCAGTGACCAGACCACAATAGCCCAGGGCAACCCCCCTCACGGGGCCCACCGGGCTCAGCCCTATTCCGTCGGATATCCCGCAGCCTTCCACGCCTTTTTCCCGCCGGAAAAGTCATAAACCTTCTCAAAGCCCAGCTTCTCCAGCTTTTCCGCGGCGATAATACTTGCCCGGCACTCCTCGTCGTGACAGTAGACGACAATTTCGTCGCCCTTCTTGAACCGATCGCGCGCCTCTTTCCCTATCTTGTTGAAGTGTATGTTTATCGCCCCCGGAAGATGCCACTCATCGTAGTCCTGGGACCGCAACGTCTCCACAAGGTAAAAATCATCCCCTCGGTCCATTTTCGCCTTCAGGGTTTCTATATCTATAATCTTTGCCATAGAACACTCCCGTTTTCAAAGTAGCAACACTACACGGTGCGGTCAAACACAGGCTATAATGACCACATGGAAGAAGTCCTGAAATGGGGCGGCAAAGACGCCCGCTTAAATCCCAATGACATCCGCTCGGCGGTAGCCGAGATACTCACCCACTACGGACCGGCAAAAAAGATACTGGCCGTACCCCCCGATTTCACCCGTTTTCACTCCTACGCCGGACAGATCACCTCCATGGTACATGACCTTACCGGTGACAAACTGACCGACGTCCTTCCCGCCCTGGGTACCCACCGACCGGTCAGTGCGGCCGAGCGAAAACTCATGTTCCCCGGAATCCCTGACACCCTCTTCCGGCCCCACGACTGGCGCAACGACCTGGTCACCCTGGGTGAAGTACCCGCCGACTTCATCAAAGAACAGAGTGAAGGTACCCTGGACTGGCCCTGGCCCGCCCAGGTGAACAGCCTCGTCGCAGAGGGCGGCCACGACATGATCCTGTCCATCGGCCAGGTAGTTCCCCATGAGGTTATCGGCATGGCCAACCACTCCAAAAACCTCCTCGTCGGCACCGGCGGAGTGGACGGCATCAACAAAAGCCACTTCCTTGGCGCCGTGTACGGCATGGAGCGCATCATGGGCCGGGCGGACAACCCGGTACGGGCCGTTCTCAACTACGCCGCCCACCACCACATGAACCACCTGCCGGTGGTGTACATTCTCACCGTCGTCGGCCGAGACCTCTCGCCGGACGGCCGAGATGAACTGGTCGTACGCGGCCTCTTCGCCGGACGCGGCCTGGACTGCTTCTACCAGGCGTCGGCACTGGCCCTTGAGGTAAATTTCACCATGCTGGACGAGGCACCGGACCACGTAGTGACCTGGCTGGACCCCGCCGAGTTTCACAGCACCTGGCTGGGCAACAAGTCGGTCTACCGCAGCCGCATGGCCATCGCCGACGGCGGCGCCTTGACCGTTCTCGCCCCCGGAGTCGGCAGCTTCGGTGAAGACCGGGAAATCGACCGGCTCATCCGGAAATACGGATATCACGGCACCGAAACTACCCTCGCGGCAGTAGAAAACAACCCTGAACTCCAGAACAACCTGAGCGCCGCAGCCCATCTCATACACGGTTCCAGCGAAGGACGGTTCAAGATCACCTACGCCCCGGGTAAACTGACACAGGAAGAGGTGGAAGGAGCCGGTTTTGGATACGCCGACCTGGAAGAAACCCAGAAACGGTACGACCCCAAAAAATTGGTTGACGGATGGAATACCATGGCCGACGGAGAAAGGATATACTACATCTCAGCACCGGCCATGGGACTCTGGGCCCACCGAAACCGATTTCAGGACTGAATGGAAAACTGATAAAACGATATGACAGTAATTTTATGACAGTAAGTAAGGAGAAAAGTATGGCGAAACAAAAAGCACAGATCGGACTGGTCGGACTGGCCGTCATGGGACAAAACCTGGTCCTGAATATGAACGATAAAGGGTACAGCGTAGCCGTTTACAACCGCACCGGTTCAAGAACCGAAGACTTCATGAAAGGCCCCGCCGCAGGACGGGACACCATCACCCCCACCTACACCATAGAAGAGCTGGCGGGCGCCCTGGAACGGCCCCGGCGGATCATGCTGATGGTCAAAGCCGGTGAAGTGGTCGACAAGTTCATAGACTCACTGCTCCCCCATCTGGAAGCAGGCGACATCATCATCGACGGCGGCAACTCCCACTATCCCGATTCCATCCGCCGCACCCGGGAACTCAAAGAAAAGGGCATTCTCTTCGTCGGTACCGGCGTCTCCGGCGGCGAAGAAGGCGCCCGCCACGGCCCCAGCATCATGCCCGGCGGTAACCCCCAAGCGTGGCCCCACCTGAAAGAGATCTTCCAGGCCATAGCCGCCAAAACCCCGCAGGGCGAAGCGTGTGCCGACTGGGTCGGGTCCGACGGCGCCGGACACTACGTGAAAATGGTCCACAACGGCATCGAATACGGTGACATGCAGCTCATCAGTGAAGCCTACCACCTCATGAAGCAGGGACTGGGAATGACCAACGACGAAATGCACAAGACCTTTACCGCGTGGAACAAAACCGAACTCGACAGCTATCTCATCGAGATTACCGCCGACATCCTCAAGACCAAAGATAAAGACGGTACCTACGTAGTCGATACCATTCTCGACGCCGCCGGTCAGAAAGGAACGGGGAAGTGGACCGGCATCAACGCCCTGGACGCCGGAATCCCCGTTACCCTCATCGTCGAGGCCGTCTTTGCCCGGGCCCTCTCGGCACTGAAAGAAGAACGCGTCGCCGCCGCCCGGATACTCACCGGCAGCGGCATCACCCCGCTGACCGAAGACCGGTCGACCTTCCTGGAAGCCCTTCGCAAGGCCCTCCTGGCATCAAAAATCGTCTCCTACGCCCAGGGGTTCATGCTGATCCGCGAGGCAAACAACACCTACAAGTGGGACATCGACTACGGAAACGTCGCCCTCCTCTGGCGGGAAGGCTGCATTATTCGCAGCGTCTTTCTCGAGTACATCAAGGAGGCCTTTGACAAAGACCCGAACCTGGCCAATCTGCTGCTGGACAGCTGGTTCAAGAACGTCATCGACGACGCCCAGAGCTCCTGGCGGCGGGTCATCGCCCTGGCAGTACAGGCGGGCATACCCGTACCGACACTCTCCTCGGCCCTGGCGTTTTACGACGGCTACCGAAGCGAGCGCCTGCCGGCCAACATGATCCAGGCCCAGCGGGACTACTTCGGGGCCCACACCTATGAACGGGTCGGCGGCCCCCGAGGCGAGTTTCACCACTTCGACTGGACCGGCACAGGAATAGCCACCAGCGGATCCTATACCGCCTGAGTAACCCCACCTAAACCCCACGTAAACCACATCGGGGAGGTGAGTAATACCACTCACCTCCCCCCTTCGCACACTCCTGTTTTCCGTGTACAATACCAACAATTCATCCACAAGGAGTCTTTGATGATCGTAGCTGGTCTGCAGTTAATGGTCCTCGGTATGACCATTGTCTTTACCTTTCTAATTCTGCTCGTATTTCTTATGAATATCATGTCGGCAATCCTGCGCCGAATCGAACCCGCACCTGCCCCGGCAGCCCCGACCGGCTCCCCCGCAACAGGTGCCCCGGCAGGTTCCATTGATGCCCATATCCCGGCCATTCTTGCCGCCGTCGTTGCACACCGCAAACGCACCGGCAGAACCCACAGTACACAATAAACACAACGATCTTGAGGAGTAATTCGTGAAAAAGAAAATCAACGTTATGGTCACGGCATTCCGTGACGGTTTCCAGTCTGTATTTGGAGCTCGGGTGCTTACCCCGGACTTTCTCCCCGCTCTGGAAGCGGCAAAAGCCGCCGGCCTGAACCACTTTGAAATAGGCGGCGGCGCCCGGTTTCAGACCCTCTACTTCTACTGCAATGAAGACGCCTTCGACATGATGGACGCAGCCCGCAAAGTGGTCGGCCCCGACACAAACCTTCAGACCCTGGCTCGGGGCATCAACGTGGTCGGACTGGAAAGCCAGTCGTCGGACATGATCAAACTCCACGCCGAGCTGTTCAAGAAGCACGGCATCACCACCATCAGAAACTTCGATGCCCTCAACGACATCGACAACCTGGACTACTCCGGCCGCTGCATCGCCGAAGCGGGCCTCCAGCATGAGGCTACCGTTACCCTCATGGGACTCCCTCCGGGACTTTCCGGTGCCCACACAGCCGACTACTACATCGGACGGGTCAAAGCCTTCATGGATGCGGGGATACCGTTTCACTCCCTGGTACTAAAAGACGCCTCCGGTACATCTATCCCCCGGGTCGTCTACGACACGATAAAAGGAGCCAAAAAACTCCTCCCCTCGGACATACCCCTCCGGTTCCACACCCATGACACCGCCGGTACCGGCGTTGCAACCTACACCGCTGCCATCGAAGCCGGTGTTGACGGTATAGACCTTTCCATGGCTCCCGTTTCCGGTGGTACCTCCCAGCCGGACATCGTCGTCATGTGGCACGCCCTCAGAGAAACCGACTACGAGCTGGACGTGGACATCGACAAAGTCCTGGAAGCCGAAGAGATCTTCAAAGAGGCTATGAAAGACTACTTCTTCCCACCGGAAGCACTGCGAACTGAGCCACTGATCCCCTTTTCCCCCATGCCCGGCGGCGCCCTCACGGCCAACTCCCAGATGATGCGGGACCACAACGTCATGCACCGCTTTCCGGAAATCATCGCCGCCATGCGTGACGTTGTAAAACGCGGTGGTTTTGCCACCTCCGTAACCCCGGTATCCCAATTTTACTTCCAGCAGGCCTTCAACAACGTTATGATCGGCCCCTGGAAGAAACTGGCCGAAGGATATGCAATGATGGTCCTCGGCTATTACGGTAAGACCCCAACAGAACCGGATCCGGAAATCGTCAAACTTGCTGCAGAACAACTTCAGATGGAGCCCACCACCGAAAGCCCCCGGGTCATGAACGACCGGGATGAAACCAAGGGACGGGCACCCGCAGAAAAACGGCTGAAAGACGAAAATCTGCCCATAACCGATGAAAACGTCTTTATCGCCGCCACCTGTAAAGACCGGGGCATC
>Ga0172382_10003688_pt1 | contig 24037 bp, 34 predicted proteins | sample Leawel138RmetaG_FD_122245 | JGI IMG/M metagenome (GOLD analysis project Ga0172382, IMG submission 122245) | Leachate microbial communities from a municipal landfill in Southern Ontario, Canada - Leachate well 138R metaG | ecosystem: Engineered > Solid waste > Landfill > Unclassified | place... | reverse complement strand
CAGCACGGAAGATGAAGAATATCTACGAGGGTATTATGATTTGATGAACTTCGGCGGAACGCCGCATAAAGATGAGGAAAGGGCAAATTGATGAAAGATGTAGATTGGATCGAATGGAAGGGCGGCACCTGCCCCGTAGATGACGAATATGTCGATGTTCTCCTACGAAATGGAGATAAAATGTTCGCTTGGCATTGCCACCACATCGATTGGGGAAGAGATATCCCGAAGCCTGATCATGTCATCGCCTACAGGGTAGCAGAGGAGCACGTCGATGCATGATGCCGCCGCCATGGGCGCACTTCTCCCCGCCGCTTTCGGTGTGTTCGCTCTAGGAGTCCGTGGGATCGTCTACCTGTTCGAGAAGCAGCCTCAGACAGTCGCAGAGAAGCGGCAAGTCGTACATAGGCGACTAGAGGACAAATACCGCCGTGCAGGCGTTCAGAACCCGCGTAAGGCGGCAGGAAACCATATGGACATGATGCGTCATGCTGCGATCTTCAAGGCGGACGCCTGCGTCGAATATGTGCGGACAGGTAAGCCGCTTTCCGAAATCCGCGAACAGTGGTGGAAGGACCGCGCCCGCTCTATCCGTGAAGTCCGCGAGATCGTGGAAACGAAGGTAGAGGCCGCGCAGTATATGCGGCTGCTCCGTGAGGAAATCGAAAAGGAGGATGAAGACGAGGTTTTCACGGCTCCCGACGCCGCAGCGAAGTGGGCCAAGGACAAGATTGCCCGCGATGCCGAAAGGAAAGCGTGGCGAGCGAAGATGGATAAGCACCGCGATCCGTATGGAGATGCTATTGTTGAATCTCTGTATGCCGCAGGAGACAGGATTTAGGAGGGACACACATGGATTAGAAACATCACGCGGCAACTCATCTCGCTGCTCCGCATCACACGGCGACTCTCCACCCCGCTTCACGGCGCTCCGCGAGTCTACGCACCAGCCAACCAACTCTAGATAGGCGGCATGTCAATCTATGCCGCTCAATGTGGAGTTGATCCACAACCCCGCTACGATCCGCTCCACAGCGTATCGCTACGCGCCGCCATGCAAGACAACACAACAGCCAACGAAAGGAGAATACAATCATGAGAATCTGCATCGCAAAATTGAAGTCCGCCACTCCCTATTCTCAAAGCCGCGCCATTGATCCCGATGAGTTTCCCAAACTTCCGAAGGAAGATGCAGCGGGATATGATGCACGTCTTTGGAGGGAGAAGGCGACATATGATGAGAACGGCATTGTTTGCATTCCACAGATGGCTTTGAAGATGTCTGTTGATGAAGCGATCAAGCGTCTTAACATTGGCATACCCGGTAGAGGCAAATCCACCTACACAAAATTCTTTGTCGCCGGCCAGATTTGCGAAGAGAATGTCAATCTCGGCATTCGCAAGGATGATTTGCAGCAGATTACCATCTGGGCAAATGCGGACGGCGTTCGCGGCTCTGGCAAGCGAGTCCGCCGCAAGTTTCCCTATATTCCTGAATGGTCGGGAGTCGCCAAGTTCGCATTGCTTGATGACGTAATCCCGAAGGATGTTTTCGAGAAGGCGCTTACAGAGTCCGGACGCCTTGTCGGTATCGGCCGTTTCCGTCCTGAGAAGGGCGGCTATATGGGACGCTTCTCTGTGGAAGGGTTTCAGTGGTCTGAGGTTTAGTTCCTCTGCGCTCCACACCACAGCGCGCCGCAACATATCGCTCTTCGGCGCTTCGCGTCACGCCTCGGCGCGTCGCTACGTAACGTCGCGCGCCGCAACGCTTCACGCCAGCCACATACAAACGAAAGGAATCAATCATGAGCAAGCCAACTTTCAAAGCCAATGTCGAAACCCGGCTTATCATTCAGGAATTTGAGAAGGTGAAGGTCGGAGAGACAATCACCTATGAAAAGATTTCGGAAGTCGCATCGAAAGAGATAACCGAACTTCGCGGCTCCATCGCCACTGCTCTAAAGCGTGTCCTACGCGACCGCGACATGGTTTTCGCCTGCGTCCGTATGGTCGGTTTCAAGCGCCTCGATGACATCGAGATCGTGGACAAGGGATCGACAGATGCCGCCGCTATCCGCCGCAAGACAATGCGGACTCTTGAACAACAGATGAAGGTGGATTTCGCCAAACTACCGCACAAGAAGCAGATGCAGGCGTCCGCGCAAGTATCCATCATGGGAGCAATTTCCATGATGACAAAACCGCAGGCGATTCAGAAGATCGCAGGCAAAATAGATAAGGGAACGAAAGAGTTGCCGACGAATCAGACGCTCAGTCTGTTTATGAAGGGATAAGACAGCGCTACGACCCGCTACGCACTACTCCGCTACGTGTCGCGTCTCTGCGCATCGCAACAGCCAAATAACAGCCAACGGTGGCAAAACGGGGAGATTTCCGATAAATGACGAAGACATTTAACCTACAGCGATTCGATACGGACATGCTGGCACCGTCCAAGAAACTGGTAGCGAAGGCGATTCCCGTTGATGGCGGATGGATCGCACAGTTCAGCGCACCAGGACTTGTGCCTCGCTATGTTGGATGGAGCCAAGATAACCCGAAGGTATTCGCAACGGCTGAAGCGGCAGAGGAAGAAGCTCGCCTAGCGGCGTTTGAGGTATTCAACAAGCCGCGAGAGACACAGGCGCGCGGCAGGAATGTCCGCATCGCCAAATTGTCAGGACCGGAAGCGGCAGATCTGATCGCAAGAGCCGGTGTTACGCTGACTTGGCTTGCGCATGTAGCGACAAGCGGCAACGTGGATCGCGTCCAGTCGTGGGTAGACGGGATCGACAACATGCCGCACCCTGTCCGTTTGCTCCTAGAGGCTATTATCGCGCATCCCGATCTGGCGGATTTATTCGAGGATATTACCGATAGCGTGGCGTCGGAGCGCAGGCCGCGCTAAACCTTAAATATCCGCCGCCATTTCAATTTCCTGAACCGCTTCCACGATCTATCCTCCCGCGCGGCAACGCCCTGATCGTCCCTTTCGTCTGTGATGTTTGGGACAGTTCGCTTGCCGCGCGGCCTAATACCTTCCACAGCATCCAGTGCCGCGACGGATTTCGCCTGTTTATTTCTAGGGTGTCGTAGCCATCCCATGTCACCAAGCCTTTCCACCTTCGGCCATCCGCGCTTCCTTTGTGTGATCGACGCGGACCTTGTTATATGCCCGCTTCTCCGCCATAGCGCCGTCTACATCATAACCGAATTTCGCGGCGTACCCGTAGATTGCACCCACGGCGTAAGACAGCGCATCTTCAACAAAGTCGCTATCATCGTTCATAGCGCCCCAATAGGCATCTGTGATGCGAGAGACGATCCTTAATAGTATTTCTCCACGATTGTCGATTTCATATCCTACACTGACATTATGGAGTTTCAGCCCGAACCCGCCCGCAAGATCAAAGATGCGAATGAGGGTATCCGCAAGTTCCACTTCCGCCATAACACGTTCAGGCAAGTGATCGTCCATAACTGGTGCGTTCGGCTTGGATTTCCGTTCGCCTTCCATGCACTCTGCCAGTTCTGACACACAGAGCATCAGCAGTTCGCCCTTGTTGCGATTCAGCCGTTCGCCTGTTTCAAGATCATGCCACCAGCGGGAGTTATCCGCGTGAATTTCAGCCGCGAGTTTATTGAGATCACGTTCCATCAACCGAGAATCCTTCTGGCAACCGCTACGGCATTCGTCATCATCACCCAAACCCGCAATCTAATGCGTTCGGACAAATCCATCGTCATGGTTCCCGTCACTTCAAACTCAGGAAATTCCAACTTGATTTCCTTGTCATAGAGATCGGCAATATCGCGATACTCGCCGTTTTCGTCCGCTATCTGGAGTCGGACGCCTTTCGCTTGAATCGTTCTCAATGTTTTACCGCTTCCTTGGATTCTTCGATAGCGATTTCGGTTTCAATCTCTTCATCAATCGCATCTGCAAGATCGCACCAATCTTCAATATCGATGCTGATGCCGAATATCTCTTCGCCGCTGTCGTTGGTGAATGTGAGATGGACATGGCCGTCATCGCAGACAAACCACGAGATTGCGGCAGATGGTAGGTTATGGCTCAAGCGCGTTGTCCTTCCTGAATGAGTTCGCGAGCGGCACGAACCGTTTCCCTTGCTTCATCTCTGGTTTTTCGCTTTTCGATGATCGGCGCTTCTTCATCCCATCTGATGCGGTAGGATTCGCGGCTTAGGGTGCCGTGATATAGGGAGGCAAGATCGAGACCGCGCCGCAAATCTTCTAATATGATGCGGCGGCTTTCACGGCTAGGAACCTCCCACACAAAGGCATCATCGAACACTACGGGAACCAGAACCGCCGTATATAGTTCTTCAGGGATAATCGCCTGCAATCCTCTCAACTCGGCCTGCGCCGCTACAAACCGCTCAACAATCGGCATTCCCAACCCGCCCGACGAAACCTCCATGTTGACTTCCTTAAAACCAGAGAGTTGCGCATCCTCTAGCAGTTTCCGAAGCCATTCCCCCACAAGCCGCCGCCGCATAATGGGTGATGTCCGCTCCCGTGAGTTATCTTGCTTATCAACCGGATCGTCCAGGAGCTTGGACCGCTCTAGAAACAGCATCGCATGTGCGCGGTCCCCTCGCCTTTCCGCTCCGCCTTCCGATCTCCGCCGCTTCCTGTCCTCCAAATCGGCAAGAAGCATTCCGCAGGCTTTACGGAACGATGTCGCTTCCTTTCTCCCCTGCCGTGTAGATTGTGACGGCTTTAGATCGTGCGCTGTAAAACAGAACGGTTTCAGAAAGTCACCGTCCAACCGGAAGCCCTTGAGATCGTCCAATAGCGCCTGCCGTTCTTCCTTCGACATTTCATCGCGCGGTTTCGGCATTCGTCCACCGGCCTCTCTTGAGCGAGTGATCCCGCGAACTTTACCGCTCGTAACTTCAGCGACTGAGGCTATCAAATCCGTCTGCATACCTGAAAGCCAGAGCACCAAGATAGAGTAGGATTCGCGGTCCAATTTCCCGTAATCATTTTGAAATAACATTACCGCTCCAGTTCCGCTATCGCACCACGTCGCCCGTCGAAGATAAACTGTCTCATTTCCCCATCCTCGCCGCGACGGCGCTTTAGCACAGTCATTTCTATCTTTCCGCGGGCGTCAGTCATTCTTTCTGACCAATCTCTTCCTTCGCGAGATTCCATATCCTGCGGCCTCTGTGATTTAAGCCATCTGTCGCGGCGAAACAATCCAAGAACCCAATCGGCGTCCTGCTCCAGCGAAGGCCCCGAGTCGAGATCATTCAATGTTGGACTCGGATCGTCCCGCCTCTGTGACGCTCTAGTTACCTGACTTAGCACCACAAAGGCAACCCCGAGACTCTTCGCCAATGATTTCAGTTCGCCAGTAACATACTCCACTCTTTCCCATTTGTCTTTAGTGCGAGCGAGCGCGCGGACAAGACGGACGTGATCAATCACAACCATCGATAGCCCTTTCGACCGCTTAACCGCCACACACCTATCTCTAATCTGCTCTACGGCGAGTTTCGGACGGTCATCGATGTAAACTCTCGAACCGCTCAATCTTTGATTTGCAGCGCGCAATTGCTCCATCTGATCGAAGTCGTATTGTCCCGCTTCAATATCTGCCACAGAGATTCCCGTTTCCCCTGCCAGCACGCGCCGAGCCATATCCTCGTCTCGCATTTCAAGTTGGTGATAAAGGCAAGGACCATATAGAGACGCGCGCAAGGCTAACTGAACGCCCATAACGGTCTTGCCATCGCCCGGTCGGGCTCCAATGAACCCGAGGTCGCCTGGATGGATGCGGCCAAGGATTTGATCCAGCGTAGGCAGTCCTGTATCGAAGCCGGGAACCTCGCCTGTGCTATGCGCCCTCGCCGACCGCGCTATAGCACGCTCAGCAATCGCCCCAAGCGATTTCAAGGGTTCCGCCTGCGACTGGACGGATATATCCTGAATTTTCACTTCCATATCTGAGAGGAGATCGGATGCAAACGATTCTGGCTTCTTTGCTTCCCTCAATCCTGCTTCTAGCGTTTCAATGAGTTTTCGCTTACGCCATCTGTCGATAATGTCTTCGCATTCTGTCCCCCAGTCGGAAATGTCTTCGGCCTCACGTTGCAAAGCCGTCATCAGGATCATCAGGGAATTGCCGTCTTCATACTCATCGCCAATACGGGACTCGATAAGTGTGAGAGATAACTTCTTTCCTTCTGTCAGAATGTCGCGGACGGCTGCATAAATGCGGCTGTAGATTTCCCTGTGAAAGTGCTGCGCCTGAAGATTGTCGCTAACCGCCCAGAAGTTAGACTCCGAACACAGCACCTTCCCCAACACTACCCGTTCCGCCGCGTGATTGATTAGGTGCTGCGGCACCTCCCCTTGTTTTTTGCTCATGCCGTTTCCTTGTATTCAAAAGATCTAGCGCATCACCGAGAGCGCTGATTTCAAGCACGTTGCAACGGATGCCTGCGGCATCCATTCTTGCCTTCAATTTCTTCGCGGCAGACATGCCGGGCGGATCGCTTATGCGGCCTTGGTTATCGATCATGCCGCGATCTGAATCGGGAACCACCGTCACATGCTCGACTTCCATAGGAGGCTCAAACGAACTGACTCCAGAAGTAGATAAACCTGCCCAAACCGGATACTTAAACCCTAGAAGTACCCACGCGGCCAAAGCGGACTCAATGCCTTCTGCAATCCCAATTCGCTTGCCTATGCCGCCTAACCGAACGGCACCGCCACCCGCCGGCCCGAGCCCCAGTTTCGCATTTGGAACATCAGCCTTCCGCGGTTCCTTGCGATTCAAATAAATACGCCAGATTCCTGTCCCGCTTCCTGAAAATGGCTCTGCCACTCTCCCGACAATCGCAGGATACTGCTCTCCCGCGCCGTAAAAAAGCGATGGATGGAACCGCAAATCAAGATCAGGATTCCACGGCCATTCCGATATTGGAGGCAGACCGCGCTCTACCAGATAGGCTTCGCCATGAGAACCTTTCAAGCCAACAGTGCCGCGCCATATCTCTTTGACCGTTAGTTCCTTCTCTGCGGCCTCTGCTGCCGCCTCAGCCTTTCTCTGAGCGGCTTCGCGCTCTTGCTGCTCTCGTAGTTCGGCTTTCCGCCTTTCGCGCTCTGCGGTTTCCTCTGGCGTTTCTCTGCGGTCCTCGATGCCGAGATGTTCTTTCGCCCACCCGAAGGCGTCCGCGTAGTCGTCCTTACGACCATTCCTGAGATACGATACGAGTTCGACACTGCCACCGCCTATGGACTGGCTGAAGCGATGCCAGCATCCGCGCGGCATCTTCGACCGTCCACCAAGAGATACCGTGAAGGAACCCAAATCCTTCTTCGATTTCGGCGTTAGATAGGCCGTGTCGCCCCTACGCTCCCAACCGGGATTGAGCGCATCGAGAACGGACTCTATGCGATCATCCAGCATACGTCGTATCTCGTCGGCGGGAATACGGCTCACTTTTCCAAATCTTCCTTTCGCTGAGACACCCAAACAGTGTGATCCGGCGCAACAATCGAAAAGGAGTGCTGGCAGAGACGGTTCATCAGCTTATCGGCCAATTGCCCTGCACGATCGAGCAAGGTTTCGCGGTCGGATGGAAATCTCGGGTAGTTGATGAAACCAACTCTGACACCTGCTTCTTCGCCACCCGTATAGATGTAATCCACGGGTTCGACCGTAACGCATGCACCTACTTCCATGCACCATTCGCGGCAAGCCTGCTTGGCTTGCTGATAGTCGCCTGCGATGAATATCTCTATGCGGATCGTGGGTGCGGTTTCATGTTTCATTCTTCATCTCCATCAAACGGAGCGCAAAGCAAGCCGCACTCAACGTCATGCTCCATATCGTCGTGCTCATCAAAGAGCGTAGGAGTTCGCCTGACTTCCTCGATCAATTCACGGACTCTGACTCGGCTGTCGAACCAGCCGTCTTGTTCAACCTCCATTCGAGACCACCACTGCGCCTCGACAGGATCATCACGAATAATCCGCCGCCGCAGCCCCTTACCCTTCATAAAGCAAAGTGTGCAGTTACCCTCCCATGGGTTAAGACCGAGATCGAAGCCCTGCGGCAGCGGATGCGTTAGGTTACGGGGATCGACGTTATCACCAAGCCAAAACTTCATCACGTCCGGTTTGCGGACTTTCGCCTTCGCGAGCGGATAATGCATACGGCCGCCGTATGCATTGCCCTTCTCAAGTCCTTTGAAGATTCTCATCCCTTCGTCGTCGCGCAGGCCGACACATTCAAGATACTGGCCGCCATCAAGCCCGAGGATTTCTTTCATGGCAGCGAACATTGGCTTCACTTTGAGAAACTGTGTGCACCAACGCTCGAATGAGTTTGGCAGGCGCTTTTTCTGTTTTATCAACATCTCGAACGGCTCACCGTTCCGAGATGCACTATTAAAGCCTACTTCTTCAAATCCTGGCTTTCCCGGTCGCCACTCCACCCAATGAATGCGAACATTCCATCTTGTCCCGCATTCATGCACAAAACGAAGTGTCTCCTCTTTTTCCTTCCCCGTGTTCGCAAACACCACTATAAGATTTTCCGGAAGTTCGAAGTTATAGGCGCGCGCAATATGATAAAGCATATACCCGCTTGTTCTACCGCCTGAGAAAGATATGAGTGCGGGGCCTTCAATTCGATATGGATCACTCATGCCGCATCCTTCTCTAGAAACTGTTTCGCCAGCATCTTTATCCGAGACTCATCCGTATGGACTGGCTGCATGACGGAACCGGGATCATTGATGCCGCGCTGCTGATCTCGCTTAATTGCATTTACACGCATCAAGACCGGATCGGAGCCGTAGTTTACATACGGGAAGACCATTGTGATTTCCGACTCTTTCTGTCCTGGCCTATCGATTCTTCCCACCAACTGCGGATCAAGGACGGCATTGCTCCAATCGAGTTCACCAACAATCAATGTCGAACATCTCTTTTGCAAACCGTCCAATCCAGCGCCAGACCTAAGCGATATAAGAAAGCAGTCGGATTGGCCGCTAATGAACGCTTCTTTAGCCTTATCTTTTTGTCTTGTTGTCTCCGACCCTGTGTACATCACAGGATTAAACTCTTTCAGTTGCTCTTGCATGATAGCGTAAACGTCGCGGTGCCATAGACCGACAATGATGGGTATCCCTTTCTCAAGATACATCCTTGCGATGGCGGCAACGCCATTGGCTTTCGCTAGTCCTGTTTGCAGTCTGGCGAACGCATCAAGTTCTCGTGCGGCAGAACCCGCCTCGACAAAGGAGCCTCTAAGAACCTTTATCGCCAACTGTTTTGCTAGAACCTCCGCATTGTCAGCAATCTCTTCGTCAAAGTCAACCTCAATCGGAATCTTGTTGATCGGACGGCCCTGCTTGAGACGGCGAAGGAACACACCACTCTCACGAAGATAGGAGCCGAGTGCATCAGGTTCCTTCACCGCCCACTTGCCGCCAGCCGCCATGACGCACCATTCTCGGCAGAATTCCTTCCACGGCCCAAGCACATCAGGATCGATGTAGCGCATGACAGAGTGCATTTCGCTGCCAAGGTTGTAGACAGGTGACGCGGACAGCCCAAGGCGCAAATCGACGTTCTGTGAAAGGACTAGCGCCGCCTTCCCTTTCTCCGCTTCCTCGCCACGCCGTAGTTCCTGAATCTCATCATAAACAACGGCTTTGAAGAAACCCGTCGCGAACAGATCCACCCATCCAGAGATATTTGAGTATTTGAAGACGTACAGGTTCGCAGGTGGCAGATTGTAAGGCTTTGTACCCTGTATGATATGAGCCTGCATGTAGGTGAACTTTTTGATGTATTCGTTCACCCATTGCGTTGGCAGATGCGACTGGACGACGATCGCCGCTGGCAAGTAGGGGAGCCTGCGAGCGCACCTAGCGGAATTAAGGATTTTCCTAACCCAGTTTCATCCCCAACCAGAAGGCTCTTTCGCTTGAGCCACAGTTCCACCGCCTGCTTCTGGTAGTGGTAGAGTTCATAGCCAGGTCGGAACCCGTGACGCGCTGGCGGTTGCCAATCTGGCAGCAGGATCGCCTCTGTAGCCGCGCGATCCTCCTCGAACATGCGCGTCATGTTCTCTAGCGCCGCGCGATCCTGCGGAGTCATGTCGAACTTGTATCTGGATTCGAACCAACACAAATCAGCCGACATGGTGTCTGACGCAGGCAGATCGAACACCTTAGTCTGCGTTTTGGGAATGCCCGCGAAAACCGACTTCAGCCGTATCGCCACATGCGGCGGCACATCGGACAATACCCAACGGTTACCGCGAAGTTCCAGTCTACCGTATGTCGGCTTCTTTGCGGTCAACGCGGCCGCTCCATCATGATTCCAAGCCCGTTTGCCTGCGCGCGCTTCAGAGCCATGTGGCCTTCATTCCCTGCGGCAAAGAGCGTTGTGCCATTGGACGGCGACTTTCCGAGCGATCCGTCTGGCCGCTCGAATTTCACCTTGCCGTCAATAAACAGAACCGCATCAGCCTTCTTCGCCGCATCCTGCCACCAAGGAGCGGATGTCCTGTCTGGCGTGAGAGCAATTCCGTTGCCGTGAGCGAAGAACTTATCCAGCCACGGCACGAGGCCGTTGCGTCCGCCAAATGGGAAGTTTCCCCACACTAAGCCCTTCCAATCCGTCTCTAGGCTTCTCTCGTAAATCCACGCATCGCAGGGAACATGACGTGGTCCTTCAACCGGCGCGGCCACATCCATATCGAACCTGCATTCAAGCGCATCGAATATGAATGATGGAGTCCACCAATCATCACTCTTTCCATCGCTTTCCCAATAAGACACTACAACCACGCCTTCGCAAGATTCAAAACATAGACCGGCTTCCCCTTTATCTCTTTTGGAAACCCTGTCGGCACATTCGTTATAAGTATCAACTCTTTCACCGCATCATGTTCGGCGTAGCGGCAAACTTGATCGTAGATTTTACGGCGACTGCCCTTTATCTTACATTCGATCCCGATATCGCCGCACATGAAGTCGATGATGTCGCTCTCGCTAAAGCGAAACTCTCTCTTATAAAGAATGCCACATTCATCAAACGCTTCCGCTATCTCTTCCTGCGTCTTCTTCTCGTTCGAGAGAGATAGGCGACGGGAGGAAAGGCAGGAGAAGATGCGGTCGATCATTCTGGGATTTTGCCTTCCGACACCAGTTTCTCAAAATGATCTATCCTCCATCCTATCCAGCGCATGACATTAACAGCCATACTGTTGCCCAATGCCTTGTACCGAACGCCGTCAGGGTCATTGACGCGGAATCCATTCTTACTCGGCTTAATCGTCAATCCAGCGGCTTTGAGTTCTTCGATACTCTCGTCTTTACCAACTTCTCGCCACCCGTCCCAATTTGGAATCTGAGTGTAGTCGTCAGGGAAACCTTGAAGTCGCTCGCATTCCCGTGGAGTCAATCTACGAACGGCCCATCCGCTTTGAACGGCTGGCTGCATCGTGGTTTTCAATGGAGGACACAAACCATCTTCTATTGGCAGAGACTGACTTTCCGAGGCATACCAGTCAAAGGCTACCGGTGAATTGGGCGTTGCAGGTAAAGTATGACTGACACCCGGCTGGGGTACACTCCTGTTTGTTTTGCTCGTGATCTGATTGGGATCAAAGACCGCAATCGCAGGAGGATTCCCAGCATTCGCATGACTAGTGTCATGGCCACCAGCTCGCAACGTGGGTGACACTTCCTCAGCGGCATCGGCACCGTAGTCCTTTGACGAAAACGCTATATACGTCTGCTTCTCTGCTCTCGCGGCTGGTGCGACTTCATCCCTTTCAGCCTCTGGCATCGCTCCGCCATCTCTACCCCGCATGGAGAAGGCGACCGCAGTAACCTGTCCTCCGCCCGTAGGGCTTGGCCCCGCGAGAGTTGGAGATACATCCTCTGTCCATTTAGGTTCCTGTTGCGTGGATAGGCCGTAGCAGACTGCGTTCACATGCGATGCCGACACCGTATGAGCGCAATCATCTCCGATCCCAACTCCCTGCCTATTTACAGCATCTCGCTTGTCTGGATCTCGCGCGGCGTTGCGCATATCAATAGACACAGCATTGCGGCAGGCGATGTCATCGCCTGAAAATCCCGTCGTTTGGTTAGCTCCTACGGATAATGTATCAGCGACTTCCGGTGCCGACAGGGAGTGGACCACTCCCTGTGTCTTGTTTCTGGCCTCTAGCGTATAAGCAACGTCAGCCTGGTAGCCCTTTCCCTGCGGTCCATTGTCTGGATTCTCGCTAACCGCCCTCTCCTGGATGGCATAGACGGGGACGATAGGTGTGCCACGGCCCGTTCCATCTTCGGACGCATCGAACCCCTCACCTCGCAGACTATGGGCTACCAGCCCTTCGCTGCCACCTTGAACGTCGCCACCAGATGCACGAAGAGTTGGAGTGTCGCTTTCGCTGTAGCCGCCGTGACCGCTTACAACAAATGTCTCCACCTCAAAGTCTAGGCGCTGCCCCTTGGCAGTAAGTGCAGCGGATACGCTGCGCGGCTCATCACTCGTGTTACCACCACCGAAAGCGGCATTCTCAACGGCGGTCTGACCGCCGTCTAATTCAAAGTCGGTTCCGAGTCCGCCACCTCCTGAAGTGCGAGCGCTAATTGTCGGGGCAGGTCTTTGCCCCGATTTTCGGCGCGGCGGAGTATTCCTGAGCATGCCTGCGGGCTCAAATAGAACCGCTGCGGCACGTCGCCAGTCTCCAAGATATCCGACAACGAACACACGCCGTCGTCGCTGAGGGACAGCCCGTCCAAAGCCGTCCACTCTGACATATTGAGCGTCAAGAACTCTGTAGGCGAACCCATACCCGAGTTCCGCCAGCGCTCCGAGGAAGGAACCAAAATCCCGTCCTCCGTTGGATGACAATAATCCGGGGACATTTTCGAAAACGACCCAACGTGGTCGATACTTATCAACAACTCCAAGATAGACGAGGGCCATGTTGCCGCGTGGATCATCCAATCCCTTACGGAGTCCGGCGACTGAGAAACTTTGGCAGGGCGATCCTCCGCAAATAAGGTCAACTGATCCATCAGGCCATTCCTTGTAATTGTTCACATCTCCAAAATTGGGCACGCCATTCTTTGCAAAAAGCTCTCCAGGCATATTCGACCCATAATGATGCGCCAAAACAGCCGAGGGGAATCTTTCTATCTCTGCAAATCCAAAAGGAGTCCATCCCAAAGGACGAAACGCGACCGTAGCGGCCTCAATCCCGCTGAAGAGACTTAAATACCTCATATGTTGGTCAGTCCCTTCTCGTGAACTAAGCGATGACAATTCGGACAAAGAACAATGGCATTACTCATTATGTTAAGACCGCCTTCGGATTTCGGAATACGGTGATGAACATCACACCTCGCTTCATTCCAGCCACATCTTTGACAATCGCTTCCATAGAATCTTAGCGCGGCCTTGGCCCATCCAGTTTTCCCTTTATACTCTTTCTCGCCGTTTTGGACGATGTATGTCTTCCCGACATTCCAAGGCTTATCTTTTTTCTTTCTAGATTGAGCAGCAGTTTTATTCATACAGCCACATGACTTTACGTGCTTTTTCCGAGTAAGGCTGTTAGACGCTATACTTTTGAAGTTTCCGCAATCACATAGGCACTTCCACAACATGTGTCCGTCGATTGCTGTGCCGGACTGCGAGACGACGAGAAGTCGCCCGAATCGTAGTCCTAAAAGATTGTTGGCATTGTGATGAAGTGAGGTATCACCACTCTCAACCTCTTCACACATCAAATCCAGTTGCAATGTCATTTGCACTCTTCCGCCACATAAGCCCGCGCATGGACTCCCGCCTCACGGAACATGGAGAGTCCTGCATCCATTGAATCTTTCCACCGCTCGTAGAACTCTTCATCAGGCTTTGGAGCGATCACTTCGGTTATGCCTGCTTGAATGATAAGTTTGGAGCAATCAGCGCACGGCCAATGGGTTACGTACATTCGACAGCCTTTTGTTGCGGTTCCCGTCATAGCAGAATGACTGATAGCCGACGCCTCTGCATGACAGGCAAAAAGGTATTTGGCTGGCCGCTGATGTCTTTCTTCTACATCATCATCGCATCCGCGCGGCAAACCATTATATCCAGACGATCTCAACTCGTTATCTGGCCCCACAATCACCGCGCCAACTTTGGTAGAGCGATCTTTGGATTTGGACGCGACAAGGGCGGCCATCTTCGAGAAATATGTATCCCAGTTCAATTTACACCCCGCACTCGCGGCTTATGGCCAAAGACAGAAAGACATATCTCGTGCCAGACGCCGTTCTGGACGGCCGCGCGATATGCATCTGGTTCTGTCGTTCTAAAATCCTTAGCCGAAGCAAACTTCAATGCCATACCCCGTATCAATTGCTTCGTCCAATACCCCTTTGATTTCCTAATCGTGCCAATCATTTCCCTTATCTCGTCCGTATAGCCCTCCCTAGAAGCGACATGATAGGCGCGTGAGTTTTTGAAAAATTCGGTAAAATTACTATACCTTCTCGCTTCGGCTAACACCGTGTCTTTTGTCCAATAGTTCGCTGGTTTCTTAATTTCCCTCATGTGGGCACAAACTTCATCAAGCCACCCAGACTTCATTGAGGCGGTATATGCCGAACTTGAGCCTCTAGAAAATTCTTTCCTTGTGCTATATTTCAGTGCCTCTACTACGCACGCTTCATGTGTCCACTTCTTGCGAATGGACCCAAGTCCGCCCGTCTTTGCGCTATTTAAGATCGTATATCCCATAAACTTGTACATCTCTACGAAATAAGCCTCAGCAGATTGCGCCTCGCTCTGAGTTAGATTCCATCGAAGGACGTAAAGATCAAAACCGTTAGGGAAATTATCAACTATCTTTTTTGATCGCTCGTGCCTATATTTTCTCTGAGTAAGATTGCATGTCAGACCCACATATACTAATTTCCTTTTATGATCGGCTATCTCATAAACATGCCTTGTCTGTATGTTCGGCTTGGGCGCCATGTGCCCGCAGACATCATCTAGCCAACCATTTATGCAAGCCGCAGCATATGCAGATCCATTCTCTTTCTGAAAATCAGAACGATGTTCGTGCCGGAGGGCAACTTCATGGCAACGCTCCTTTGTCCAATACTTCTTCTGCCCCAATCTTCTCCCTGCCATTTATTTTCGTCCCGTTCTGCGACGAATTCTTTGGCTAGAAGCGACCATCAAATGATAATGATCCATATGCTCAGAACATGACACCAAAACACGCATACCCTTTGCGTTAATTGTGATTACCATACTGCCGTGTAGATCGCACTGTTCAATACAGTACTCTAGGAACTTCCTGCATTCAATCAATCCAAACTCAGATGGCCAAACGCCAACATTCCCGCCGCTTCGAGTTGCCTCATCGACCCAGTCACCATACCGTCGCATCCATTGATTGGTCGCCCAAATCATTCTAGCATCATTTATGGAAAGATACAAGATTGTCTTTATCGAATGATACGGCGGCCATCTCTTTTGTGCTTCTTTGTATCTATCAATGATTGACCAAAGCCAATCCCTAACCATCTCTGGCGGAAAGTCCGAGAGTTTCACTTGCCGTAGCCCGCGTATGCCTCCCGTTTCGTTGGCCGCGGTTCGTAGAGAGGTGCCTTCCAGAATTTCTCATGGCAGATGGCGCAAAACGAACTTCCCGGTTTTGTCGGCACCCCGCAGAAGATGTATTCCGAAATGTCTCGTTTCGCATTCTGCGGCTTCTCCTTCCACAAGGGCGCTCGGCATTGCCCGCTGCCGATGTCCATAATCGAAACGCCATGCTTCTTCGGTCGCCGCTTGATCTTGATTTTCTGCCGCTCGCAACACGACAGCACGGCCTTCTCTGATATGCGGTAGATGTCAGCGATGTCGCCAGCGTTGCGGCCATCCTTGATATGCTTCTGAATCGCTGAAACCTTCTGCTCAACGGACATTTCCGTCCACGTCAGAGGCTTCGGCTTAATCCGCTGCACACCGCCTGTTCGCTCGGCAGAACGCGCTGAACGCGCTTCTGGCCGATTTCCTACAAGACTGATGCCGTTCCTGATCGCACAACCCTTAACACCCTGCCTGGTGGCGTTTGTGAGCGTAGCGGCGATCTCGCCAGACGACATGCCCATCGCTACTTTAGAGCGGACGTATGCGGCCTTCTGAGCCGCATAGAGCGCTGTCCAGTCCGAACCATCAGGAGGCACGTCTACGTTACCCTGAGCGGCCACAGGAGCCGTTTTCGTGCCTTTAGGCTTCTTTGCCTTCAGATACTTCAGCGGCGCCAGTGGCCGTGTCTTCAGCCCCGTCTTCGGAACTGCTGTCTCTGCCTTTGGTGGACGTACACCATTCGGCCCTTCGAGTTTTATGCCATATCTATGGGATGCGCCGATGATGGAGTTTCGGGTGCAGTTCTCCATCTCCTCCGCGATCTGTCGTGCAGACATCTTTTTCGCGGCACCTACCCGAATGACGGCAATTCGCTCTTCGGTATTGAGAGACTTCCAATCAAGTTTCATGCGACTCTACTTTTTGAAAAGGGATTCTGCTTCCGCCATGATGTCCGCCTTTGTTTTTATGACGGCAGGCTTGATGAATGGCTCTTTGGTAAGAGAGATTGTGCCTTCGATCTTTGTTCGGCCTATTTCTCCAGAAAAGAGATCAGCACCTTTGAGATAAGAGTTCGGGAATATCTGACCGTGTAGATAAGCCGCCACGCCGACCGATTCCGCCGCATCATGCGACTTCAACTCAACTCCCAATTCCGCACACCGCTTGATTGCCTGATCCTTCCACCAGTCCTTCCGAGCCTTTGCCTGCCAGTCCTTCTTGCGGTGCGGCAGGATGTGTTCCGGCACTTCCTGGTTCTTAGGAGCCTGTGTCTTACCTATGAAGAACGATCGCCAAGACTGGATATGGACGCCGTGGAAGCCGATTCCTAGCCGAGCGCATAATGCTTCTGCATGTCCCTTCATGTAATTCGCCATTTCATGCACGGCGGCGTTCGATGCGATCTGGCCCGCTGGAATGGGAAGTTCGTAGGCGAGATGATCGACCTTGTTCGCCACCAATACGCTGCGAAGCCAGTCTTCGTATCGGACGTTGAACAGAGATGGATTCGGCTTATCCCCTTTATGCAGCGGCTTCGGCTTCAAGTCCGTCACCTGCATAGCAAGAAGGATTTTGGTTTCGTCCATGACGCACAAACCGGGAGTCATGGATGGATCGATGCCGGAGATGATCAAGATACGCGGACCTTCTCATCGGGATTAGCTGCACAAGCCCCCATGATTTGCGATAGAAAGAGTATGGCTCCGATTACACTGCCCCATCCGTTAGGAGCGTTGTATTTCTCTTGCATCGGGACGTTGCCCATGTCGCGATATGTGCGGACTATGTTTTCCATTGCGGCGCGGATAATGATGAACGCTTCCGTTCCGTCTTTATCCATCAATTCATTGATGCCGCCGCCGTTCTCTTCTCCTGCAATATGATCCGCAAAGAATTGATACATATTCCAAGTGTAGTTGAAAGATTCATCGCCTATCGATACGTCGTAACTCATGTCGTCACCTTGATAACTTCCAATCCACATTCATAGGCGCGGCGAGTCATATCGGCGGTTCCCGTTCCTCCTCTGAATATGATGGCGGCGTCTGGATTGTATTTATCTATCATCCGTTGATTGCGCCTGGGTCCGGCGTTTGCGTCATATTTGGAACCATCGCGGCGACTCTTGATGCGCGCGTCAGGATGAGACAGATCACTCCAATCGGCATCTTCCCGAACTACCGCCACCATCCGAGATGATGCCCACATATATGCCCAGTAGTCAGCACCACCTATAATTCCCTTCTGTCGATCACGAGTGCGCTGGCCGCCCTCTATTACCAACTTGATGTTGCGATCAGCATGGATGCGATCCATCTCGCGAAAGAATGCTACCTGATCGATATAATCGCGCCCGCCGCTTACGATCGCCTTCATCGCAACACCATTTTGAACCGACCGCGAATGTAAGGGTGCTCGTAGAAGTCACCCACGACATGCTTGCACTCTCGAACGAACCGCTCAAAAATGTCGGTTACATTCTTGACATAGAAAGCCTGATAGACGGCTCCGTTTGCATTCTCGTGTTTATTGCGGATGGAGATAGTGCGCGGTGCAAGTGGACTTTCGCGAAGGATGTAGGTGATAACATCGTAGGAAAGGCCATACTTCCTACCGATGCGATCCTTGATCTTCGTAATCGGCTCCGCCGTGCCCGGACACTCGGGATGGATATAGTGAGCGTCCTGAATGCGCTGCACCTGATTGTCGATAGCGGCGATGCGGGAGTCTTGTGCCGCTTGGCGCTTCTCCACGTCCACAAGAGCCTGTGCCGTCTGGAGAAGGAACTCTGCTGTGGTGAGCGGCTGTTTTGGTGCCGTCAGTTCCTTAAGTTTCTTTTCGCAGGCTATGAAGTGACGGCGAGCCTTCTGTCCTTGCTCGTTGCGCTCCACCATAGAAAGTTCTTTAGCCATATCGATAGTGATGGCGTATTCCTTCGCCGGACGCCCACCGTGAGGGTTATTTCCGGTTTCGGAAAAAACCACATAGTCTACATTTTCCGAGAAGCCATAGGCTTCGATCCGCTCATTGATCCACGCAGCGAATACCTTGCCCACCTTAAGAAAAGCATGAAGATCACGGGCGCTTACCGTCTGGATCACATCTCCACCAATCCGCGCTTCCCTTGGATCAATCAAGTCATAGGACGGCTCGAACATATCACTCATAACTGCTGATCCATTCATCGGCACATGCACCTGCCCTACCTTACTAGGCACCACTGGCCTGCTTTCCATTTCCAAAGCCCCCATCTGCATATCCTGAAGAAACCGCCGAAACCTTGCGACGTATGATTTCACATTAACTCGACGGCGTGGTGTGCCCGGAAACTCAAACTCTTTTTCTAAACCAACGTGACGAATGATGAGTTTGGGATGAGGACGTTCATCTTTCACATCGTAATCTTCAATGTGATAATCACTTAGAACGCGGACCAATCCCTTGTAGACATCGTTGGTTCTGATCTTGCTAAGAACATCTTTACTCACCCCAAACTCCTATTGTTTATGCGTCCTCGCGCTGAAACACCGAAGGATCGAAGTCTTCGTCATCACCGCCGACATCAACCTCATCGCCTGCCTGATAACTGTCGTCGCCGAAGTCACTCTCGGCAGCCGCGTCAAAAGGATCGGCCTGTCCATCGTCTTCGGACTCAGGACGGAGGAGTTCGGCGTCGGATTCCTTCTTCATAAAGCCGCTGGCGAGGACCGCCTGCCCCTCATGCCAACCGGACACCCACTGGCCGCTTGCATCTGCGCTGTATCCGCTAGGCGGCTGGCAATTCTCTCCAGACAGTCCAGCACGCTTGCCTGCCTCGAACGCCTTCTCTTCTGCGGTGCGGCGATCCTCACCAAAGAGATCACCCTGAGTGCCGATAACCATACCGGACCATCGCGCAACACGAGCCTGACGCTCCATCTCCGCGATAAGTTCCGCCTCGCCTTCAGGCGTGGACAACTGCTCCAGCAGTTTGATATCGGCCAGCCCCTTAGCGCCCAACTCCGACTTGATAACCTTATCGAAGTTCATGCGTTCGGCTTTCGCCTTCTTTTCCGCATCAATAAGACGGGAACGCTTCTGCGCATGCTGCCTAGTCAGAGCCTGTAATTGATCGTCGGTGAGGCTTTCCACGGAAGTTCCTTTGTTGCGATTAGAGTTGTGACCGATTTGCCCACCAACGACAGTGAGATTAGACTGCTTATTTACCTTTGGTCGTGCCAATGAAATTCTCCTTATATTAACTTTCCGATTGATTGAGCAAAATCAATTGGGTCCACCGCGCCCTTCTTGAGATTGCATTGAACACACAGCATCTGAATGTTAGTTCGGTTGTTTGATCCACCCCTAGCCAGCGGGATAATGTGATCAATGTGATATGGATGCTTCCTCAGTGAGATTCCGCAGTATCCACATCTCCAACTCTGTGCTTCCAATATCTCCCTGACATCCGCTGCCGTATGCTCGCCATCCGCCCTCCTGCGCCGATACTCATTCAGTCGACTCGAAACCCTTTTCCTTTCCGCCCGAGGCAAAGAGCGAATCTCGTCTAGCGCCGCCAACCTCACGTCAAGAGACTCTGACCGCGGGGCAAACCACTCGACATTTCCAGGTTCAAAGTTTCTCGACTTATTCATTCTCTCCAATCTGTGAAGTGGCGTTGGACGATGCCCCACATCAGATAGAAAGTGATCGAAACTCTCACGCCATCTTTCGCAAACTCCTATCCCGATCCCACCGCAATTAGCATACCCGTTTGCGTATGGCTTGTAGCATCTACTCAGCATATTGATCCATGCCATACGCTCTGGAGTCCTAATGCTCGGGGCTTTAGGCGTATTACGCGCCGGTTTAATCTTCGTTCGGGCGAATGAAACCGTTTCTATCTTGCTGCATCCGCAGGTGGATGTATGACCGCTCCGCAGATTATACCCTTCGGCAATCGTTTCCCCACCGCAATCACATATGCAATGCCATAGACGATGCCTCGAATTGGGAGCATTTCCAACAAAGTGATCAACTTGCAGTTTGCCAAATCGACGCCCAAGCATTGGAATCTCTCTGGACTTGCACCCGCAGTGTTGGTGGTACCGTGATAGTTCAACCGAAGTTCTATCTATCTGCCCACCACACGAGCAAACACACCTCCAAAGCCAACTTCCATTCCGGCTGCCACCAACTCTACCAATGAATTCGATAACCGTGAGCAGTCCGAACGTCTTTCCTATCAGATTGAATTTATCCTTCATAGGCAGAACGTCAGTCTGCTGCATTGGCTAGAAAGTCTCCTTAAGTGCCTTGGCAGGCGTAAACTTCACGACGCGCTTCGCTTCGATCTGGACGGATTCTCCGGTACGCGGGTTACGGCCTGTACGTGCCGCCTTCTCGATAACAGTGAACTTGCCGAAGCCCTTGATGCTTGCGACGCCATTGATCTTCAATTCAGAGATAATGTCCGCCACAACCTGATCGCGCGGTGTTTTGAACGGATTGTCGTATGCGGCAGTTTTGCTCTTTACAGTGATAGCCAATTCATTCTCCTACTTCTGAAAACAGCGGCATAGGCTCTATCTTTGCCACTGGCGCGGGACGATCCCGCATTAAACATTCTTTTATGCGGTTAATATGTTTGTGTAGTCTTCCTGCCGTTCAAACTCTCTGCGGCACGGTGGAATCCATTTTAATTCTGTTGGCTGCCCTTTCATGTCCTTTATCCAAACCACCCACGCATATGACGTGGCTGTTGAGATGTCTGGACTGACGCGACCGCGCGCCATTCCTACTCGTTCCGTATATTGAGCCACCAGACTGGGTGGATTGTCGCGGAATAGATTGTTGTAGCGACCGACGCCTTCCAAGAACGAAGTTCGCACCAGAAACGCATATCCAACCTTTGCAACCTTACCCGCTTTCTCTATGAACTGTTCTGCGGCTTTGAACGGTGGGTTTGTTATCACCCAATCAATCTCACCTACATCGTTCTCCGAAGCGTGGAACAGGAAATCGTCTATCTTATCGAGTCCACTCCACCCGTAGTCGTGAATATCACTAGCGTAGACATTCATAAAGTATTCCGCCAACGGCCTTGCCATACACCCCCTATTGCTCGCCGGCTCCCAAACACGCTGGGTATGTAGAAGGTGACAGCGCGGAATTAAGACATACTCCACAAAAGCACGAACGCTCCAACTTGGTGTTGGAAAATCGTCTAGACTGTCATGCGGCTCGTATCTTTGGTTCATTACCGCGTGGGAACGGTTTTGGCTCACGTAGTCACTTCCTCTATCAATGCCGCTGCGCGCTCCAAACTGTCATCACTCAAGCGGTAGCCGACGCCCCAGACATTCTCGACAGTGATCCCTAGCGGCTGCACGGCTTTCTTCAATTTGCTGATCTGCACACGAACCGTAGCCAATGTGTCCGTAGGTTCTTCGCGGTTCTGCGATTCATATATCGTCCGAAAGATAAGTTCCTTCCTTGCCACCTTCCCATTTGCCAAAAGACAGAGAATAGTGAAGGCATCAGGCGTTATCCGATACTTTCGCAGTTTGTGCGGCCTCGCGCCTTTCTCGACCATCCCGATCTCTTCCTTGAGTTGACGGATCGTCTCTTCCAACTCTTCATTCCGCTCGCGGAGCCGCTGTAATTCGTTCATCCGAAATCACGCCGAAACAATACGCGGCCACCGTATGATACCTTGACGCCGCGACAGATAAGCGGACGGCGGCGAAACATGGAAAGCACCCAATTCACTGCGCGCCCTTTCGTGCTTCCTTTAGCGCATCCTGCAACAGAGTGACCGCCACCTTCTTGAGCCCAATCGCCTTCAGAAAAGTCGGATACGCGGCTAGGATCGCCACAAGCCTAGATACGGCCGCGAATGCACCTTCTTCAGTCGCGATCTTTTCAAGCAGTGCCCGCTCGCTTTCGATGTCCCTAGCCGTGGCAGCAGCGTGCTCTTCGCTCTTGAAATAGTCCTGATAGTCGTCAGCCATTGGCTTGCATCCTTGCCCTGTCATAAGCACTGCGCCCCGGAAGAGGATCACCGCATAGGCGGGCGGTAAGATCACGGGTATCAGCAGGAACGGACTCTAACGCACGGCGGAACTCTTCTCGCTTGGCCTCATAAAGAGCGCGTCCACGAAGTATATGGCCTATTCGTGTCTCATTGAACGGCTTCTTCGTCTGCTTCGCCGCAATCTCAATTTCTTCCGCTTCGTCCAACACAGGAACTTTCTTCAAACACACCTCCCAATCTTTCTCTGCGGGTATTCGTTTCAGAACTATGAGAACGTCACCGCCTAATCTCTTAACCGCCTTCTCCCGAACCAATCTCGATATGAGTTGAACGCGGTGCGGACGCTTGCGGATACCTAAGTCTTCCGCGATCCACTCAGGATTGGCGTGGACAGGCTCACCTACTGGACCGAGTCCGATCAGCCATGACAGCAACTCTTTGGCGCGCGGTGTCATCAGAAAAGTTCCTGAATCAACTTGCGGCGCATCATCATCGGCATATCTTCAATCCGATGCAAAGGCAGAAGAAATGCGCGCGGCCCGCCCATGATATTCTCCGCATACCAATCCGACAGCCCGCTCTCTGCTGACTTGATTTCCATCGGCAGCCCGTTGATCGTGACGCCCATATCAAGCAGAACCTGACGCGGCGCGGATGGCGGAATGCCATGGTTGTTCTTGCCGTCCCCGACGACATCTACCGTCTTGAACAAGGCTTCATACGGCAGGGACCGCAGCAGTCCTTCAGCAAGCACTAAGCCGTTTCCGATGCCCGTAGACGAGCCCAGTCCGCCACGCGGCTCCATGATCGCAGAAGCGAAGTGTGCGGCACTCTCTGCGCCGTCCACCATCGTCCAGCCCACGATCACTTCAGCACGATCTGCGAACTCGACATAGGCGAAGATGCTGCGCTGATACGCGCCTGCTTCAATGGCGGAGACGACTTCTGGCGAAGTAATCGCAAGCGCATGGCTCTCACGGACGATAGCGAGTTCTTCCTGATTCATACTGGACGAAACGTCAGTCACAAACACTAATGCGTTGTCCACTCGCTCAACCGCACCTGCCGCCGTAATCATCACCCCGATCATCGCGGCGATACCGATGGACGCCAGAAGCCACAGCATAGCGAGATAGCGAGTTCTCTCATCCATTGCTGCGGCTCCCTGTGAATGTGGAGCGAAAGAAACCGCCGATGAAGCCGAGAGACGCACCTACTTGGTACATTTCCAAATGCTCGACATCCATTCCTACGGCAGTGAGAAACGTGAAGATGGCGTCGGAAAAGATAAGTCCGACCGCCCAACCTGCCGCACATCCTAGAACCGTAGACACAAGCAGCAGCGCGAATAGAGAT
>Ga0172382_10003686_pt1 | contig 24044 bp, 20 predicted proteins | sample Leawel138RmetaG_FD_122245 | JGI IMG/M metagenome (GOLD analysis project Ga0172382, IMG submission 122245) | Leachate microbial communities from a municipal landfill in Southern Ontario, Canada - Leachate well 138R metaG | ecosystem: Engineered > Solid waste > Landfill > Unclassified | place... | reverse complement strand
GGGCCGACTACGAGGTGGAGGAGCAGCCCGACGGCAGCGCCAAGGTGCGCATCACCAAGGGCGCCTAGCGCCATGCTGCTGGTGGCCGCGCCGCCGCGCTGTGGCGGCTCCCCATGATCCCGCCGCGCCAAAGAGCCTCCCGATGATCCCGCCGCGCCTGGGTGCGGACGGCGCCCCGCCGGCCCTGCCGATAGGCACTTTGCTGCTCGGTGCGCTGGCCCTGCTGACCGGTTCGGTGACGTTGCTGCTGGGCGCGCGGGCGCTAGTTGGCCCCATCAACGCGCCCGCGCTCGTTGCGCTGGTGCACGTGTACACGCTGCTCTTCGTGGGGCTGGTCTTCGCCGGCACGCTGCAGCAGCTGCCAGCGGTGATGTTCGTTACCAAGCTGGCGTGGCCAGGCTTGGGCTACGTGACCACTCCTCTCCTGGTGCTCGGCAGCGTGGCGGTGGTCCACGGCTTCGCGTCGGGTTTCACGCCGCTGTGGCTGCAGGCTGGCGCCGTCTGTGTGAGCCTGGCGTGGCTGCTGCTGCTAACGCAGCTGGTGGCCACGGCCCTGAGGCGCTGGCCCAAGGATTCGGGCAGCCACGCGCTGCTCCTCTCGGTGCTGTTCCTGACCTTCACGGTCATCGCCGGCTTCCTGCTCGCGAGCGCGCGCACTAGCGCCCCGGTGGCGATGACGGTCGGTTACCCGGTGCGTCTGCACCTTACGCTGGGCATGTTCGGAGCTTTCCTGCTCGGCATAGTGGGGTCAGGTCAGAAGCTGCTGGCCATGTTCGCTCTCTCCAAGGGCGGGGCGCAGTGGCGCGTGAGAGCCGCCATGTACCTGGTGACCGCAGCGCTTGTGGCCGAAAGCGTAGAGGCTTTCGCACGTGTCGATCTCGGCCCCGTGCCTGCGCTGCTGATAGCGGCCGGGTCGCTCATGCAGCTACTGGAAGTGCACGCCATCTACAAACGGCGCCTGCGCAAGCGGCTCGAGGCGCCCATCCAGCGTTACGTTCTGGCGCACGCGTTCATGCCGGTGGCGGGCGCCCTGCTGCTGGCCGGGCAGCCAGCCGCCGCCGGCGCGGCGTTCCTGGTAGGTTTCATCGGCCTGGCGGTGAGCGGCATGCTCGTAAAGATCACTTCGTTCCTCGTCTGGACAGCGGTGTTCGCTAACGCCAGAACCGGCGGGGTCTCTGGCGGCGCGCCGCTTCTGCGCGACCTCATGCGCAACGAGCTTGAGCCGGTGACCACCTGGGCGCTGACCGGCGGCGCGCTGCTCCTATGCGCGACCCTGATCTTCAGGGATCAGGCCCTGGCTTACGCCAGCGCTACGCTGTTAAGCGTTGGCGCCGCCAGCCAGTTCGCGCAGGTGGTGCACGTGGTCGCCACCACCGTACTGGCGGGGCGCCGGCTGGCGCGCAGCGCAGCTGTAGCTCCCGCGGTCAGCGCCGAGGAGGCGGGATGACAGAAACTACGTTCACAGAGATCAACCCGGCGCTGCCGGCCCGCAACGTGCTCGAGTCGTTGCGCGCTGTCATCGACCCGGAGCTGGGGCTCGACATCGTGAGCTTAGGCATGGTGTATGTGGTGACGGTGGTGGGCGGCGGCGTGAACATCGAGATGACGCTCACCACGCCCGGCTGCCCCCTGCACGCCAGCATCGAGGCCGACGTGAAGCACGTCCTGGGTCAGGTACCCGGCGTCGACGAGGTCAGCGTGGAGCTCGTCTGGGATCCGCCCTGGACGCCGGACGCCATGAGCGACAGCGCCAAGAGCTCGCTTGGTTTCTGGTAAGCGCTCAGCGTAGGCGTGCGCCGGATCCTGGCCCTGACCGGCCCTAGCGCCCTGCGGAGTTGGCCATGCCTTCGAGTTGCTGGGCATCGAGCTTGGTGACAGTGCGGCCGTTCATGGTGATCGCGCCGCCCGCGTGCAGGCGCGACAGGTTACGGCTGACGAGTTCCGGCACCGTGCCCAGCTGCGCCGCTATGGCGCCGTTGGTGTCGAGTGTAAACGGCACGCCGCCGCGTCCCTCCGCCAGTAGGTAACGCGCTAGTCGGTGCACCACTTCCTGGAAAGATATCGCCTCGACCAGGCCCACCAGGCGCCTCAGCCTGCGGCCGAGCATGCGCATGAGGTGCAGGGCGATCTCGGGGTTGGAGCGCAGCACGCGCTGGAACCCCTCCTGTTCCAGGACCAGCACCTCGCTCGGTTCGGCAGCCTCCGCACTGGCGGGGTAGGGCCCGCCGTCCAGCGCAACCAGTTCGGCGACAGCGTTGAACGGGTGCTCCACCGTGAGCACGACCTCACGCCCGCTGGCGGGCGAGACGATGAACACCTTCACCTTGCCGCTCACCACCACGTGCATGCCTTGCGCCGCCTCCCCCGCGAAGAAGAGCGCCTCCGACGTTTCGAGCTGGCGGCGATGCGCGACCGCCGCCAGCTCCTCGAGCTCGGCTGCGCCGAGTTCGGCGAACAGCGGACAGCGGGCCAGGACCTGGACGTCGGTGAAGGGCATGCCCAAGGCTAACCAAAGGAAGCTCGTCACAGGTACGAGCCGGAACGGTAGTAGCATGACCCGCAGTTGAAGGAGTCGAGCGAGAAGCCACCGACGCTGCGCTGGCAGCGCACCCTGGGCGTGATGTTCGTGGCCCAGTTGCTGGCGTCGGTGGGGTTCTCGACGATTTTCCCGTTCCTGCCCAACTACGTGGAGTACTTAGGGGTACGTTCGGGCGGCTCGCTGGTCTTCTGGGTCTCCGCGGTGTTCAGCGTGCAGGCGGTGGCCATGATGATAGCTGCGCCGTTCTGGGGCGCCATGGCCGACCGCTACGGCCGCAAGCTCATGGTGCAGCGCTCCATGTTCGGCGGCGCCGTGGTGATCCTGCTCATGGCCTTCGCTGGCAGCGCAGAGGAGCTCACGCTCCTTAGGCTGGTGCAGGGCCTGATCACCGGGGTCATGTCGGCCAGTTCATCGCTGGTGGCGTCCGTGACCCCGCGCGAGCGGCTGGGTTACGCGATGGGGCTCATGCAGACGGCCAGTTGGGCTGGGGTGTCGGTGGGTCCCATGATCGGCGGTGCGCTGGAGTTCTTCTTCGGTTACCGCATAGCGTTCGTGGTCACGGCGGTACTCCTGTTCGTGGGTGGAGTGCTGGTACTGCTCAGGGTGGAGGAGCGGTTCACGCGCGCTGAGAGCGTGCCGCGCGGCTTCGGCGGCGTCTTCAAGTCGTGGGCGCACGTTGTGCGAGTGCCGGGCGTGTCGCTGGCGTACCTGCTCAGGTTCATCGCCTGGCTGGGCCGCACGATGCTGGTGCCGTTCCTTCCCCTGTTCGTGGCGGCCATCTCGGTGCGCGGCGACCTAGCGGGCATATATACAGGTCTGGCTATCGGGCTGGCGTCCGCCGCCGGCACGTTCTCTGGGGTGGTGCTGGGAAGGTTGAGTGACCGCGTGGGCGAGAGGCCCGTACTCGTGTACAGCGCCCTAGCGACGGCGGTGTTCTACGTTCCTATGACCTTCGTGACCGAGGTCTGGCAACTGATCTTGCTCAACACGCTGGTGGGGCTGGCGGTCGGCGGGGTACTGCCGGCTATCAGCACCATGCTCGCGCGCCTAACCGACCCCAGTGAGGCGGGCACCGTGTACGGCCTGGACACTTCGATAGGCTCCGCGTCCCGCGCCGTCGCTCCGCTCGCGGCCGGCGCCATAGTTACCCTTACGAGCCTGCCGGGCACCACGGAGTACCGCTACGTCTTCCTCGCATCCGGTGCCCTCTTCTTCGTCACTGCGGCGCTGGCGGCGTGGCGCCTGCCGCGCGCCGGCGCCTCCCAACGGCCGCAAGAGTGAGGGCCGCGCCGGTAGCAACACCGGCGCGGCCCACCTTTCGCTTGCCTGGCTCCTACTGAGTGAAGTCGCCGTTCACCAGTAGTTCCACGCCGCCCTGCATAACGCTCACCTCGCTCACCAGCACGGTGGGGGTGACTTCCGCGCCGCTGCGGTCGCGGGCCCGGACGCTGAGCCTCAGGTAACGGGCGCCCTCCGGTATCTCCGCCGCGGCGTAAGCCAGTTCGGGCATCACGTCTGGGCTTAGAAGCGTCCACACGCCGCCGCTGGCTGAGCCGAACGGGTAGTCGATATCGGCGTCGCTACGACCGCCGGCCAGCCGGCTCGAGCCCGAATCGGTCTGGAGGGCGGTCAGGCACGCTTCCAGCGAGTCATGGAAGTTGGGGTTCACGCGCACAGCCAGGCCGCTGGCGTCCGCCGTTGAAGTGGCGGCCATGACGCTGAGGCTGATACTCAGGTCCTGCGCCTCGTCTATGGCGACGCACTGGTCGAGCTTGCTGGCGCCGAACCCCTCTCCCAGGCCGGTGAACGAGAACACGCTGCTAACGGAGTTGCCGCTAGCCAGGTCCAGCACGGCGCCCGTGCCCGCCGTCACGTTCCAGCCAAGCGGACCCTCGTTCACGCCGTAGTCGCGCTGCGCCACTACCTGCAGCGCTATCTGCTCCGCCGCCGGAGCGCTCTCGGTAGCGGGCGTTTCGGCGGTAGTGGCGGGCTGGTAGGCGGGCACGTCGATGCGCTCTATGAGCGCGGGCAGCGTGCCCAGCAGGTACGCCTGGCGCTCGGTTACGAACGACTCCAGCGTGCCGAGCGAAGCCTGGAACTCCTCGTACGAGAAGAGCGAGCGAGTATCGACCGCCATGTCAGCGCTGATGAGGTCATGGTAGGTCTGCGCGATGGGGCCAAGCGTGCCTTCCCAGTCGAGCCACCGCTCGGCGATGTCCTGCATGATCTCCAGGTAGCGCTTCTGCAGCTCCGGCACAGCCGGCAGGCGCGAGCGCAGCGGCGACGAGGCGTCCGAGAGGCCCACCAGCGGGTCGAGCGAGACCCCGCCCGCGCCACCGAAGCCGCCGCCGAAGCCGCCACCGAAGCCGCCACCACCGGGCATGCTGGACGACGCCAGGGTCTCGTTGATGTCGTGGTTGATCATGTGGAACTTGCCGCTGGCGTCCAGGTACAGCTCGTAATCGCTGGCGCGCGACCAGAAGCCGTCGCTGTTCACCAGCGCCACATCCAGCGCCAGGTACTTGAGGACGCCATCGATGTCGAGTATCGGTTCCAGTTCCTCCACCAGGTTCTCGAGCGGCGTCTCGTTCAGAACCCTGAAGAGCTCTATCAGCGCGTCCCAGCTAGCCTGGTTGTCGCGGTTCTGGATGGCGTAAACGTCGCGGTAAAGGTCGGGATCGTCGCCCAGGTACAGCATGCCGCCCTGACCGTTGGGGTTGCCTTCAATCTCCCAGCGCACACCGTCCGACTCGCCGTACCAGTCCTCGAGGAAGTCGCGGTTGAAGTTCTGCTGGCTCTGGAACACGCCCCAGCTCTCGCCGTTGATGACCACGCGCACGAAGTTCACGCGCGGAACCTCGATGTAGTCCTGCATGATCGTCGAGGTGAGCACCGTGCGCAGGTTGCTGGCATCGTTGATGCCGTTGAGGAGCTTCACGGTGCGCACGCCCTCCACGTTCTGGCCGTCTACCACCGTGTCGAACTTGAGCCTGAGCGGGCGCCTGAGGCCGCTTTGGACCATGCTGTACGAGGTGTTGCCGCGGAAGCGCAGGCCCACGTTCTCGTAAGTAACCCCGTCGATGGTCACGGTGGCGGGCAGCTCGACGTCCGTGTTGTAGAACGCCTCCAACTCAGCCTCCCACTCGTCGAAGCCGAGCTCGATGAAGATGGTCCGCAGGGTGTCAGTGTCGTAGAAGGACAGCCCCGGGTACTCCTCCACATCTTCCGGGGTCAAGCTAACGCCCTCCGCGCCCGCCGACGCACCCGCTCCCGTTCCGCCGGGGCCTGGAGCGCCGCCACGGCGCGAGCCGCCGCTCCAGCCTATCGACTCGAGGTACTCCCTGGCGGCAGCGCGCTCCTCAGCCTCGAGGAAGCCGCTACCGTCGAGGTCGAACCGTTCGACGAGCTCGAGGCGCTCCTCACTGCCGCCGGGGAAGCCCGGTCCGCCCTGGCCCGGTTGGCCGGGTTGGCCGGGCATGCCGGGGAACCGGCCCCCGTCAGGCGGCCCGCCAGGAGCGCCTCGGAAGCCGCCCTGGGCCAGCGCCGTCCCCACCACAGCCAGCGCCAGTACGAGCAGTACCGGCCACAACAGGCGCCCGGCGACCCGCGCCGCACCGCCTTCCTTGAGAGACAACTTGCTGAACATCGTTCACCTCCGGGGCTACCGGTTGGAGTCGGCAGCCGAACTGACTGCAAGGTAGCCACGGGCCGTGAAGGTTCTGTTTAGCGGCGGTGCACGCCTTGTGTGTTCGCCCGCCGCGCGGGTGACCTGAGCCGTTGCGCCCCGCGGCGCGGCGCGATACTGTCGGGTGTCGCCAGGGGTGTCCCGCGCCAAGCGGGGCTGAGATCACACCCTAGAACCTGAGCCCGGTAATGCGGGCGGAGGGAGAGTGACGCACGCGGCCGAAGCCGCGGCCAGTGCGTCCTAGGTGATAGGAGGACGCCATGAGCTTCACGTTCTTAGGGAACAAGAAACCCAACTTCACAGCTTTCGTAGTCGGTCTGGCAGCCTGGGCGCTGCTATGCGTGGCGGGCGCTCAGCGCGTGACGGTGCTCACGCACAGCTCGTTCTCGCTCCCGGCCGACGTCGTGGCCGAGTTCACCCGCGCCACAGGCATCGAGGTGGTGTTCCTGCCCGCCGGCGACGCTGGCGAGGCCGTTAACCGGGCCATCCTCACCAAGGCGCGGCCGGTCGGCGACCTACTGTTCGGCGTCGACGAGAACCTGCTCGAGCGCGCGCGCTTCGAGGGCATCTTCGCGCCCTACCGGAGCCCGGACCTGACCGGCGTGCCGGAGGAGTTCCGCTTCGCTGTTGGTGACCTCGTTACCCCCGTCGACGTCGGTTGGGTCATCCCCAACATCGACGTGGCGTGGTTCGAGGAGCGCGGCGTGGCCCTGCCTCGGTCGCTGGAGGAGCTGGCAGCGCCCACGTACGAGGGCCTGCTGGTGGTGCAGAACCCGGCCACGTCCAGCCCCGGGCTGGCGTTCTTGCTGGCAACGGTGGCGCGCTTCGGCGACGCCGCAGCCGGCATCGCGGGCACGGCGCCCTATGCCGGGAGGGATTGGCTCGACTTCTGGGCCGACCTTAGGGACAACGACGTGGAGGTGGCCGACGGCTGGACCGACGCTTACTACACGCTGTTCAGCCGCTACGGCGGCGCGCGGCCCGTGGTCGTTAGCTACGTAACCAGCCCGGCGGCCGAGGTCATCTTCGCTGAGGAGCAGCTGCAGGAGCCCCCCACCGCCAACCTTAACTGCGAGGGCTGCGCCTACAGGCAGGTTGAGGCCATCGGCATCCTGGCCGGTACCCAGCAGCGTGAGGCGGCCGAGAAGTTCGTGGACTTCATGCTGAGCCCGGCAGTGCAGGAAGCGGTGCCGCTGGAGATGTTCGTGCACCCAGTGCTGGCCGCGGCGGCGCTGCCGCCCGAGTTCGTGGCGTTCGCGCAGGTAGAGCCCGGCGTCGCGGCGCCTCAGGTGCCAGCGCCAGCGGTCCAGGCCAACCAGCAACGCTGGCTGGCCGAGTGGACCGCCGTTGTGCTGCAGGGTCAGTCACCGGAGGCCGCGCGGCGCTGACGGGTGCGCCCGAACCGAGCGTGATGGCGCGGGGTTCGGTCAGTCGCCCGCTCTGACCGCGCGTTCGGCCGGCGGCGGCGTCCCCGCTGCCGGCCCCAGCTCGGGCATGACCGGAAGCACGTCTAGCAGTGAACCCTGCGCCACCACGCGACCCTCGTCCAGCACGATCACCCTGTCGGCGCGCTCCAGCGCCGCGCGGCGGTGCGAGACCACCAGGCACGTGACCGCTCCACCGCTGAACAGGCCGTCCCACAGGCGCCGCTCGGTCTCTACGTCGAGTGCGCTAGAGATGTCGTCGAACACCAGCAGGTCGGCGTCCTGCAGCAGCATGCGGGCGGCTGCGGCGCGCTGCACCTGACCGCCGGATAACCTCACGCCGCGTGCGCCCACCTCGGTCTCGAGGCCCTGGCGCATGGCGGCCACGTCCGGTCCCAGCACCGCGAGGTCCAGCGCGTGGCCGATCTCGGCGTCCGTCAGCTGTTGCCCCAGCGCCACGTTCTCGCGCAGCGAGTCCGAGAAGAGCCGCGGCACCTGGGAGGTGTAGGCGCTGCGCGGCGGCACGAAGAACGCGGCCGGATCGGTGACCTCCTCGCCGTTCCAGGCTACCGTTCCGCCGGACTTCGGCAGCATGCCGAGGAGGACCCTAAGGAGCGTGGTCTTGCCAGAGCCGATGCGACCCGTTACCACCACGAACTCGCCGCGCCTGACCGTGAAGCTCACGCCCGCCAGTCCCTCGGCGGCGTCAGGATGGCTGTAGCTCAGGTTCTCCACCTCGAGTAGCTCCAGCGGTCGCCGCTGGGGCGTGCGGTGCTCGTACGGGCGGCCTTCCCGGAGCTCCAGGTTCAGCTCGCGGGGGGTAATGAGCTCCTCTACGGGAGCGTCGACCATCAGCCGCCCCAGGCGCTCGAACGCCACGCTGGTGCGCTTGTGCTGCACGAACATGAGCCCCATGAACGACATGCTGTAAGTGAGGCGCGGCAGCAGCGTGACGAAGAGGGCGAAGTCGCCCACCGTGAACGTGCCGAGCCTGAGCGCGCTGGCGCCCATGAGGAGCACGATGCCCATAGCGACGTTGACCATGTTGCCGCTAACGGAGCGGAACAGTTCGGTCAGCAGCGTGTCGTTCAGCGCGGCGCCCTTGCGGGTGGCGTTGAGGCTCTCGAAGCGTCCCAGCACGGCCCGCTCCCCGCCGGCGGCCTGCACCGCCTGCACGCTGCCGAAGGTCTCACCCAGGAAGTCGGTCACGCGGCTGGTGGCCTCTCGCGCCCGGCGCCGGGCCCGGCGGATGTAGGGCCGCAGTACGTTCGACATGAACAGCATGACCACTAGGGGGATGCAGGCCACCAGTGTCATGACCGCGTTCACGTACAGCATGATCGCCAGGGCCACCACGGCGTATGCCGCCAGGCCCCAGAAGTCCACCCAGTTCTCGACGTACTCGCCGATGTCGTTCACGTCGTCACGGAAGCGGGTCACCGACTCGCTGGGCGAGTCAGGCAGTCGCCGCGAGCCCGCTGCTGTGAGCAGGTAACCCAGCACCGAGCTGCGCAGATGCAGGGTGATCTCCATCCAGTAGCTGGCCCAGGTGCGGATGCCGCCTATGAACAGCCCGATGCGCGCGACGTCGGTGGCCAGCCCTAGCGCCAGGAACGCCCACGGGGAGAGCGCGGCCGTCTGCGAACCGGAAAGGGCGTCGAACAGCCCGCCCATGAACACCCCGGTCAGCACGGGGAGGGCGTGAATCACGAGGAAGTACGCGCTGGTGATGATGAACAGCGAGTTGCGTTGCCGCACCAGCTTCATAGTCAGCTTGAGGGGGTTGCTGCTGAAGTTCATGCCAGTTCCTCTAGGATGTCGGCGCCCCGCTCAGCGGTCGCCACGTTCATGTCGAGTGTCAGCGCGGCGGCGCGCAGGCGCGCGTAGCGTGAGTCGGGGTCTGCGGCGAGCGCCGCTCGCGAGCCGCTCTCCACCACCTGCCCGTTGCCCATGACCAAGATGCGGTCCACGCGCTCCACGGTCTCGAGGCGGTGGGCGATGATGATCGCGGTGCGGCCGTGGAGCAGCCGCTCGAGGGCGACCTCCAGCTGGCGTTCGCTGGCGGGGTCAAGGCGCGACGACGGCTCGTCGAGAACGATCAGGCCAGGGTCCTTGAGGAACACCCGCGCGAACGCGATCAGCTGCGCCTCGCCGGCCGACAGGTTGCGGCCACCCGAATCGATGATGGTGTCTAGCCCCTGCTCCTGAAGCGCGAGCCAGTCGCCCAGGCCCATGAGGTGCACAACGTCTAGGATCTGCTGATCGGATACCCCGGGGTCGAAGAAAGTCAGGTTGTCGCGCACGGTGCCGCGGAACAGCTGCACGTCCTGAGTGACGAGACCGATACGCGAGCGCAGCTGGTTCAGGTCGACGTCGCGGGCGTCGACGCCCGACAGGCTCACCGTGCCGGAGGACGGATCGTACAGGCGGAACAGCAGGCGCGTGAGGGTGGTCTTGCCGGAGCCCGTGCGGCCCAGCAGGCCCAGGCGGTCTCCCGGCGCCAGCTCGAAGCTCACGTTCTTGAGGGTGAGCTGGCTGTCGTCCACGTCGAGGTAGTGGAAACTGACGTTATCGAAGCGCACGCCGAGGGCGCCGTCTGGCACGCTAGCGCTTCCGCCGGGTGGCAGCGCGGAGCGGGTGGCGAACAGCTCCCCCACGCGCGTCATGCCCGCAGCGGCCTTCTGGAGCTCCTGCAGCTGCTGGGTGATCTGCTCGATAGGTTCGTGCACCATCAGCAGGTACTGGAAGGTCATGTAGGCCGCCCCGACGGTGATGGCCGCCTGCCCGACGAGGTAGATGGAGGTGCCCACCGTTACCGCCATGCCTATAACGAAGAGCCCGTAGCTGCTGAGCCACACGACGCTGCGCAGCATCCAGGCGCGGCGCGTGTCGTGGTAGGCGGTGCGCATGACGTTGCCGAAACGGTGAAGCGTGTACGCCCCGGCGCCGTTACCGCGCAGGTCGTCGAGCCCCTGCAACCGCTCCTCAATGAAGCCGAACAGCTTGGCGTTGGCCTCCCGCTCCAGGTTCGAAGCGGGCACGCCCGCCTTGCGGGTGAGGCTGAGGACCACCAGCTCTACCACCGCGAACGCCGTCAGCGCCGCGCCGATAAGTGGGTTCTCGAACCAGAGGGCGATGAGCACGCCTATCACTAGCAGCACGCCGCCCAGCACGCGCACGGTGAAGACCGAGAGGAAGTTGGAGAGGCTGGTCACGTCGCCGTCGATACGTTCGATCATCTCGCCCGACGTGCGGCTGTTGTGGAAGCTCATGTCGAGGCCCAACGTGTGTTCCGTCAGGTCCTGGCGCAGGAGGTTGGTGGCAGTCCAGCCCACCGAGGCGGCCACGTAGGTGGCTGCCGCGTTGAGGACCTGGGTCAGGAGCGCGACGCCAATGAACAAGAGCGCGATGTTCATCAGCGTGCCGGTCGGCACCGAGCTCATGGCGCCGTCGATGAAGCGCCGCAGGAGCTGAGGCACGAGCACCTGCAGGCCCGTGGCGGCCAGCAGCAACGCCGTCATGAGAAGCGCCATCCACTTCTGCGGCGCGAGGTAGCGCACCAGGATGCCGAAGAGGCCCAGCGGCTTCGTGTTAGTTGGGTTGGCTCGCCGTGCGGCGGTGGCGGTTGACATCTCAAGACCTTCGTTTCGTGCGCGGGGCGCGGGCCTGGGGCCCGACTCCCGGTGGGTGCTGCTTGCTACTCGGAACCTCTGCTCTTTGGGGGCGGGGCAGCTTCGGCCAGGAGCGCACGAAGAAGCGACCGCGTTCGCTTGGGGGAGCTCTTCACGGTCGCTGCGCTTAGGTAAGCGTTGTCAGGTCAGTACGTCGTGAAGGCAGTCCTCTCCCCAGCAGTGTCTACGCTGAGCGGCGCGTAAGAAGCGCGGCGGCGCAGGAAGGCGAGCTGGAAGAGACGGTTATCTGCCATGACCGGGAGCGACTTTAGCGCCGCGACGGCCGGCTGTCAAGCGCAGCTGCCGTGAAGACCGAACGCGGCCTGGTGCACGCGCGCCTCACAGGGCGCTTACCGCCCGGCGCCGTCCTAGACTGTAGAGGTGCGCTTCAGACCCGGATCCAACCCATTGGCGCATGTGGCGGGCGGCGCCGCGGCGCTATACCTGGCGGCGTTCCTGCTGGTGCCGCTGGGGGTGATCCTGGCGCGCGGGCTGGCACCGGAGGGGGTGCCTGTTGGCGCTCCCATTTGGGAGACGCTGACCAACCGTTACTACCTGGGGCGCATAGGCTTCACGCTCGGCCAGGCGCTTCTCTCGACCGTGCTCACGGTAGCGTTGGGGCTGCCCACCGCGCTCCTGTTCGCCCGCTACCGCTTCCGCGGCAAACGCGCCCTCACGGCGGCCTTCACCATCCCGTTCGTTATGCCGACGGTGGTCGCAGGGATCGGCTTCCTGGCGCTGGCAGGACCACGCGGCGTCTTGGGGGTCGACCTGCGCAACAGCCTGGCGATCGTGCTGGCGGCTCACGTGTTCTACAACTTCGCGGTGGTGGCCAGGCTGGTCGCCAGCTTCCTGGAGCGCGTGGCGCCGCAACTGGAAGAGGCGGCCGCCACGCTGGGCGCGGGCCGCTGGCGCACCCTCCTGCGGGTCACGCTGCCACTGGCGTTACCCGCCACGCTGGCGGCGGCGGTGCTCACGTTCATCTTCTGCTTCACCAGCTTCGGGGTCATCCTCATTCTGGCGCCGGCCGCCCGTTTCGCCACTCTCGAGATAGAGATTTACAACCTGACCGCCAGGTTGCTACAACTGGACGCGGCTGCCGTGCTGGTTCTCGTGCAGCTCGTGCTGGTGCTCGGCGCCGCCAGCGTGTACACCAGGCTGCAGGCGCGCCTGGCCGTGCAGGTGGCTCCCGGCACTGCCGAGCGCCCGCCAACCGCTGGTAGCAGGATCATCCTGGGCGCCGACCTGCTGTTGGCGGGCGGGCTCGTCCTGGCGCCGCTCGCCGCCCTCTTGGTGCAGGCGTTCACGAGCCCAGGAGGGGCGTTCCCTAGCCTGGTCAACTTCGGGAACCTGCTCAACGTGCGGCCCACGCTGAGCTTCGCCGGCTTGTGGCCGGCGCTCGGCAACTCCCTCACGTTCGCCAGCCTCAGCACGGCGGTGGCCCTGCTGGTAGGTTTCGCCTTCGCCTACGCGGTAGCGCGCGGCGGCTGGCGCATCTTGGACCAGGCCAGCCTGCTGCCTCTGGCCACCAGCCCGATCACGCTGGCGTTCGGTTACCTCCTCACCTTCCCCATGCTGGTCACCACGTTCTGGGGCATCCCGCTGGCTCACGCGCTGCTGGCGTTCCCGTTCGTGGCGCGCACGCTGCTACCGGCCCTCAGGGCCATGCCGAAGCAGCAGCTCGAAGCTGCGGCGCTCCTCGGCGCCGGGCCGGTGCGGACCTTGTGGCGGGTTGAGCTGCCGCTGCTGCGCTCCGCTCTCCTCACTGCGGCCGCCTTCGCGTTCGCGATCTCCATGGGTGAGTTCGGCGCCACGCTGCTGCTCGTCCGGCCGGAGTTCGCCACGCTGCCGGTGGCCATCTATGACCGTCTCGGGCGGCCCGGGGCAGTCAATTACGGTCAGGCGCTGGCGCTGGCGGCGATACTCATGCTGCTCACGGCCCTCGTGATGCTTATCCTGCAAAGGCGTGGACGGAGCGAGTTCTGAGTGAAACGTAGCCTGAGGCGCACCCAACTGCTAAACCGGAGCACGCCGCCGTGAGCCTCGAGCTGATGGGCCTGACGAAGCGGTTCGGCGACGTGGTGGCCGTGGACGACGTGAGCCTGACCCTGGCCGAGGGAGAGACGGTGGCGCTGCTCGGCCCCAGCGGCTGCGGCAAGAGCACCCTGTTGCGCCTGGTGGCGGGACTGGAGCGGCCGGATAGCGGGCGCCTGAGGCTCGCCGGCGCGGACGTGACAGACGTGCCGCCGCAGCGTCGCGATGTGGGCATGGTGTTCCAGTCCTTCGCGCTCTTCCCCCACCTGGACGTGGCGGGCAACGTTGCATTCGGATTGGTGGAGGCCGGGATGCCTGCGGCTCAGCGCGCTGAGAGGGTCGGCCATCTGCTCGAGCTGGTGGGCCTGGCGGGCCTCGGGGCGCGGCGCGTGGACCGCCTCTCGGGCGGCCAGCAGCAGCGCGTGGCGCTGGCGCGCGCGTTAGCGCCGGACCCGGCGCTACTGCTGCTGGACGAGCCCCTCTCCAACCTCGACGAGCAGTTGCGGCAGGCCCTCAAGGGCGAGCTGGCGCGCCTGCTCGGCGCGCTCGGCAAGCGCGCCCTCTACGTCACGCACGACCAGTCTGAGGCCTTCGCCCTGGCCGACCGCGTGGCGCTGATGCGGGCGGGCCGCATCGTGCAGCTGGGCCCGAGCGAAGAGCTCCTGGAGCGGCCGGTCGACGGCTGGGCCGCCCGCTTCCTAGGGCACGAGAACGTGTTCGAAGCCGCGCCTCGTTCGGTGCTGCCCACCGGCGCCGAGGGCCTAGAGGCACTGTTCCGCGCCGACCTGGCCGCTCTGCTCCCAGCTGACGAGGAACACAGCGCAGGCGGCCATGCCCACACGGCCGAGGCGGTTGTTATAGAGGCGCTGCGCGAAGGACTGGGGTGGCGACTCGTGCTGGATGTACCGAAGTGGGGCGTGCAGGTCGTGTGGCGCGGCTTCGACCGGGAGGTCCGCGCGGCGTTAGGGTTGGCCGTGCCGCCAGGCGCCCCTCGACCCGGCGCGAGCCTCGTTCTGAGCGCTCCGCCTGACGCCTGGCGACTACTGGACGGCCAGCGTCCCGCGGCGCAGGACCGGGCCGCGCGCAGCGAAGGAGATGACCCGAAATGAGCGACAGTAGTGGCGCCCCTGACAGGACCGCCGTGGTGCTGGCCGCTGGCACCATCCCGCTGCCACACTTGATCCCGCCGCTGTTGGACGGCGCCGACATCGTCATAGCTGCAGACGGCGGCCTCGAGCTGGCGCGGACGCTGCAGCTGACCCCCGACCTGCTGGTAGGCGACATGGACAGCGTGAGCCGCGCGGCCTTAGGCGCCTTCCCTACTGTGCCCCGCGAGCGGCATCCTGCAGCCAAGGACGAACTCGACCTGGAGCTGGCGCTAGTCGCCGCGCTTCAGCGCGGAGCGAGCGAGATCCGCGTTCTCGGCGCCTTCGGCAGCCGCTTCGACCAGAGCGTGGCGGCACTGCTCATCGCGGAAAGCTACGCCAGGGGCGCCAGCATCCACGGAGGCGCCGCGACTCCGGTACCCATCTCGCTACACGGCGGCAACCACGAGGCGCACGTGCTCTCCGCGGGACAGAGCCGGCAGCTGGCACTGCCCGCAGGCACCACCGTCAGCCTGCTACCGCTCGGCGAAGCCGCGCAGGTGACCAGCACGGGACTGGCTTACGAGCTGGAGCGCACCGTCCTGCCAGCTGGGACCGGCCTGGGGGTCTCTAACCACGTCACGGGCAAAGCGGGTGAGCGCACCACAATCAGGCTGCAGGTGCATGCCGGCGCCGTCGCTCTGATGGTGGAGCATGACGCGGCCGCGCACGCGCCGCGAACCGCCATCTGGGGTTCGCAAGCTGAGCGCATACGCGAGTCGCTGGCCGCAGCTGACCCGGACCTGGCCGACCTGGTCACGCGCGTGGTGTACGACGAGGTTTTCGCCCGGCCGGGCCTGGACCTGCGCACGCGCGAGCTTGTCAGCGTGGCCGTGCTCACCGCCCTGGGAGCAGAAGACGAGCTGACCACCCACCTGCGCGGCGCGCTGCTGGTTGGCGCCACGGAGCAGGAGCTGCGTGAGACCCTCATCCACGCGGCGATGTTCGTGGGCTTCCCGCGAGCCATCCAGGCCATGCGTCAGCTGCAGCGGTTCCTCGATAGGCGCCGACCGGAGCGCCCGGGGCCCGCCAGCTGACCCTGCGTAACTGCGAATTGCACCGATTCCGACTTCGGGGGACATTGGCCCCTGTTCCCAGGTGACATAATCGTGAGAGATGCCGGACCCGTCTTAGGTCCGGACCTTGATCGCAACACCCGAGCGTCAACCGAGCCTCAACAGTAAGGGAGCAGGATCATTTCCAACACCAGCAAGAAACCGCTAACGACCGCCGCCGGGGCGCCGGTACCCGAGAACGACAACGCCAAGACTGCAGGCCCGCGCGGGCCCATGCTGCTCGAGGACGTCTGGTTCCTCGAGAAGCTGGCGCACTTCCACCGCGAGGTCATCCCCGAACGCCGCATGCACGCCAAGGGTTCGGGCGCCTGGGGCACGTTCACCGTAACCAAGGACATCAGCCGCTACTCGAAGGCAGCCGTCTTCTCCCAGGTAGGCAAGCAGACCGAGATGTTCGCGCGCTTCTCCACCGTGGCCGGTGAGCGCGGCGCCGCCGACGCTGAACGCGACATCCGCGGCTTCGCCCTGCGCTTCTTCACCGAAGAGGGCAACTGGGACATGGTGGGCAACAACACCCCCGTGTTCTTCCACCGCGACCCGCACAAGTTCCCCGACCTGAACCGCGCCGTCAAGCGCGACCCGCGCACCAACCTGCGCTCCGCCGAGAACAACTGGGACTTCTGGACCAACCTGCCCGAGGCGCTGCATCAGGTCACCATCGTCATGTCTGACCGCGGCATCCCCTACGGTTACCGCCACATGCACGGCTTCGGTTCGCACACCTACTCGTTCATCAACGCCCAGAACGAGCGCTTCTGGGTCAAGTTCCACTTCCGCACCCAGCAGGGCATCAAGAACCTCACCGACGCCGAAGCCGCTGCCATCAACGGCGAGGACCGCGAGTCCGCCCAGCGCGACCTGTACGAGGCCATCGAGCGCGGCGACTTCCCCAAGTGGAAGTTCTACATCCAGGTCATGCCTGAGGCCGAAGCGGCTGATTACCGTTTCCACCCCTTCGACCTCACCAAGGTCTGGTCCAAGAAGGACTACCCCCTCATCGAGGTTGGCGAGTTCGAGCTGAACCGCAACCCAGACAACTACTTCGCCGACGTCGAGCAGGTGGCCTTCACCCCCGCCAACGTGGTGCCGGGCATCGGCTACTCGCCCGACCGCATGCTGCAGGGCCGCCTCTTCTCGTACGGCGACGCCGCTCGCTACCGCGTGGGCGTTAACCATCACCAGATCCCCGTTAACCAGCCGCGCGGCGCCGCCAATCACAACACCTACCACCGCGACGGCCAGATGCGGGTCGACGGCAACCAGGGCAGCGTGCCCGGCATCACCCCCAACAGCTACGGCCACTACGAAGCGCAGCCGCAGTACGCCGAACCCGCCCTCGCGCTCGCCGGTAACGCCGACCGCTACGACTACCGGGCGGACGACGACAACTACTACGAGCAGCCCGGCGACCTCTTCCGCCTCATGACCCCGGCCCAGCAGCAGGTGCTGTTCGAGAACACCGCGCGCGCCATCAACGGCGCCAGCCAGGCCACCATAGAGCGGCACATCTACAACTGCACCCAGGCCGACCCTGCGTACGGAGCGGGCGTGCGCAGCGCCATCGAAGCGCTGCAGGCGGGTCTTATCTCCGACGTGGAGCCGAACCCAGACAACGTTCCCGCCTGAGAGCGGTAAGCCACTTAGGCACGCCAGGCGGCCCGGGAGTCATCACCCGGGCCGCCTTCTCATGCGTGTGCGAACTCAGCCGCGGGCCGCAGCCAGGCGAGCCGCCGCTGCGGGTTCACTCCCCCAGTAGCGCCTCGCGGCCGAACAGCTCCGCCGCCTGCCGCGCTGTGGGCGTGCCAGCGTCGAGGTCCGCGCCCGCGGCCAGCAGTTCCCTAACGATGTCGTCCTCGCCCTTGAACAGGGCGCCGGCTATGGGCGTCTGATCGCGGTCGTTGCGCAGGTTCACGTCGGCACCGAGCGCCAGGAGCGTCCGCACGGTCTGAAGGTGACCGCGGTAGGCAGCCAGCATCAGCAGGCTGTTGCCCTCGGCGTCCTGCACGTCGACGGGCAGGCCACGCTGCACGAACTCCTGCAGCTCATCGAAGCGACCGCCCCGCGCCAGGTCCATTGCAAGCGCCACGACCGCCCGCGTCTGTTCCTCGCTAAGTGGTTCCACGCCCACATGATAGACGCAGGCGCACCGCGACCGCCGAACGTGCGCCCAGGCGGCCGTATAGTGACGCGTGGACGAGGCAGACATAAGGGAGCGCCTGGCCCAGCTGAACCTGGAGGTCGGGGAGTACATCGTGCACTCGAGCGCGTCGCTGGTGTTGCGCGGCGTGCTGGACCACGCCGGCGACATCGACATCGTGGCGCGCGGCTCGGCGTGGCGCCAGGCCCTTGAGCTGGTGACAGCCGGCGCGGCCGTACTGGACCGGGGCGTGCACGACCAGCGCGTGAGCCTAGGTACCGACGTCGAGATGTACGACGGCTGGCTGGGTGAGAGCGCAGACGAGGTGGTGCCGCGGGCCGAGCTGGTAGCGGGCGTGCCGTGCGCCCCGCTGGCCGACGTCATAGCCATGAAAGAGCGCCTGGGCAGGCCGAAGGACCGCGAGCACCTGGCGCGTATCCGCAGCTACCTTGGCGGCGCGGCTGAACCGGGCACGGGCGGTTGACTACCACCGCGGCCACTGATAGCCTTACGCGCATGACGCCGTTCGTACGTACCCGCCGGGAAGATAATCTCGATACGAGGCACCTCGGGGCGTAGGCGTCGTAACGGTTCTCTGTACCGACCCCCCCGAGGCTCCGACCTCGGGGGGTTTACTGTTGGAGCCCGCCGCCGGTTCTTAGCGGGCCAAGGCGGCGCGGGCGAAATGCAGAAGACCGGCCAAGGAGGCAGGCGATGACAGCAAAAGGCAGCGAGTCAGGCGGACCGACGGGCCCAGTGGAGTCCGCTAGCGACGGGACCGCCCCTGCGGCCTCCAAGCGTGTACTGGTGCGCGACCTCGCAGACCACGAGGGTCAGACAGTGCGCCTGACGGGGTGGATCCTCACACGCCGCGACCTTGGCGGTATCAGCTTCCTGGTCCTGCGCGACCGCAGCGGAGTGGTTCAGTGTGTGCTTGAGGGTACGCGGCTGCCGCTGCACGAAAGCGCCGTGAGCGTGGAGGGCAAGGTCGTGGCTCACCGCAAGGCGCCGGGTGGCTACGAGCTGCAGGTGCACCGGCTCGACGTCATCAGCGAAGCCACCACGCCGCCGCCGGTGGAGCTCTCGAAGGAGGAGTGGGGCGCCAACCCCGACACGCAACTGGCGTACCGGCACGTGACCGTCAGGAGCCCGAAGACGCGGGCAGCTCTGAAGGTGCAGGCCGAACTGGTGCGGTCCTTCCGCGCCTACCTTGACGACCTGGAGTTCACCGAGATCTTCACCCCTAAGCTTGTCAGCGCCGGGGCGGAAGGCGGCGCCAACCTCTTCGAGGTCGACTACTACGGCAAGCGGGCGTACCTGGCGCAGTCGCCGCAGCTGTACAAGCAGATCATGGTCGGCGTGTTCGAACGCGTGTACGAGACGGCGCCCGTGTACCGCGCCGAGAAGAGCCACACGCATAGGCACCTGGCTGAGTACCTCTCGCTTGACGTCGAGTTCGGCTTCATCCACAGCGACGCCGACGTCATGGACCTAGAGGAGGGCCTGCTGCGCAGCATGTTCGCCGCGGTGCAGCGAGCGTGCCACCGCGAGTTCCAAGCGCTGGGGGCCGAGGCGCCCGCAGTGGAGGCCGCCTTCCCGCGCATCAGTCTGCTGGAAGCGCGCGAGCTGGTGGCGCAGCGCTACGGCCACGCCACCGGCGGCAAGGACCTCGATCCCGAAGCCGAGAGGCTGGTGGGGCGCTGGGCCAAGGAGGAGCACGACTCCGACCTGGTGTTCGTAACCAACTACCCGCAGGCAGCGAGACCGTTCTACACGTACCCCGTTGAGGGCGGCCTGACGCGCGGCTTCGACCTACTGTTCCGCGGGGTGGAGATAACCTCTGGAGGCCAGCGCGTGCACGAGGAGAGCGTTCTGCGCCGAGAACTCGAGGTGCGCGGCATGGACCCGGCCGACTTCGAGGACTACCTGCAGGTGTTCCGCCACGGCATGCCGCCGCACGGCGGCTTCGCCATCGGCGCTGAGCGTCTGACCGCGCTGCTGCTCGGCATCCATAACGTGCGCTTCGCCCGCGCGTTCCCCCGCGACGAACAGAGGCTGCGGCCCTGACGGGCGCCGCAGCCCCGCTAACCCAGCGAGTACCTCTACCTAGAAGCTGTTACGCAGTGCGTTGACCACCTGGTTCACGGCCGTATTGGCCGCCTCGGCGAACAGCGGCCCCACCGCCGGATCGTCGTAGCGCACGCTGCCAGCTATAGGCACGCGGTTGGTAGCGATGTTAGGGCTGGAAGCCTGACCGCTGCCCTTGTGGGAGACCACGACCTCACCCGTGATGATGTCGGTGGCGCGCACGTCGACCTCTACTTGCGCGGTGGTGTTACCGATGGTCACGCCGAAGAGGCTGCCGCCCGGGCGCGCGACCGTAGCGCGCGTAACCGTACCGGTGACTACGTAGCCAGCACCAGCGGCCTTGGCCAGCGAAACGGGATCCAGCGACTCGAGACCCTGCTGCTGCATGATGGTAAGCAGCTCGCTACGCTCGACCACCACGTAACAGCCCGACTCCTTGAGGAGCGTGATAAGCCGCGCCGTAGCGGCGTCCTCCACACCTACAACGCTGACCCCTCCGCCCTGAGAGGTGGTGTTCTGGAAGTCGACGACGGCGACAGTGGGGATAGGCTCACTGAGGCAACGGTCGGGAGCCGAGACGGTCTCCGCGCTGGGGGCACAAGCAGCCAGCAGCAAGGCGACGAGAGCGGATAGGGCGGTGGGCAGAACGAACCTTCTCATAGCAATCCTTCCGAGGCGAAGCGCAGGACCGCTCGGGATCCTGTGCATTTGGTCTGTGTCGGGTAGATAGTACTACTTCACGGCGCGTGGTCGCGGGACCGACTCACAGCGTGCTCAACGCCAAAACCGGCGGCGTTCAGACCGCCGGGTCGACCGGCGGCAGCGCTGGTGGCGCTGTTGGCTGATCTACGGCTCCCCCTTCCGCCGACGCGGCCGCGCCGCTGGCGTCTGCCTGTGCGTCCGTGGCGGCGGACCCGCCACCGAAGGCCGTGGCGGCCTTACGACCGAGCTCGCGGAACTTGTCGCTCGCGCCGTCGAGCTTGGCGACCCACTCAGCATTGGGCTCCATACCCTCCGTAGAGCGGTGGTAAGCGAGAAGCGTGGCGGCCAGCGAAACGGCGTCCGACAGTGCCAGCTTGAGCATCCAGGCGCCGATCAGTGCCCCGATTCCGAGGACGGGTCCGAGACTAGGAACAGCCGCCCCGATAGCCAACGCCGGCAGCCCGAGGATGAGCAAGAAGACCACGAACTCGGCGTAGCTGAGGAGCGCCAGCACCACCGCGTTGCCGAGGATGGGCTTCCACGCCTGGGCGTACAGCACCACGCCCTCCTTGGCCACGGCCCACACGTTCTGCTCCCGCTTCAGGTACGCGCGCGAGAGGATGGCCTCGTCGACGTAAGTGGTGCTCAGCGTCGCGACGCGTTGGATGAACTTGCCCAGCGAATCCATGCCGGGAATGGGCAGGATCGAGGCCACACGCGTGAAGGTGCGCACCACGAACTTCACGATGCCGTCAACCAGCAGGCTCACCCCGAACAGGATGGAAGTGTCGGTGAAGCGGCTCATGACCTGCTGGCGGCCGTACTCCAGCTGCCCGGTGGCGGGACCCTTGCCGGTGGTGATGAACTCGGTCATCACAGCCGTGTGAGCGGCGCGCAGCAGGTGGAACCAGTACTTGCCCGCCAGTTGCACGATCCAGAAGGCACCGCCGAAGGCGGCCACGAACAGGATCACACCGAGCGGCGCCCACAGCTGCGAGAGCAGGTAACCGATGCCGCCGAAGATGGCAGCGTAGATGCCGAGCCCCACCCCGAGAAGCAGGTAGCTGCCGAGCCGCACCCACACGATGGGTAGCGTCTTCATGACAAGCGAGATGGCCTCGGCCAGGTAGATCTTTGGCATTCTGCCTTCCTTCCCTAAAGCCCGAACATGGCCAGGCCCACGTACTCACCGATGTGATCGAGGTGCGGCGCCACCAGCTCGACGTTTGCCTCCGGCACGCTCTGGGCCGACCCGCCTGACTCCTCGACCTCGCCCTGCGCCAGCGCCGCCAGGTTCACCTGCGCCACCCCGTGACCCGCAGCCTGCAGCACCGCGCGCCGCACCCAGTCGTACTCCGCGACCGAGAAGCCGGCGGCGTTGAGAGCGTTGACCTGCATCTCCTTAGCCTCGACCACCAGGCGGATGATGTCGGCGTACGCGTTGAGCACCTGGCGCACGCCCGGGTTGCCCTGCCTGAGGCTGTCGTACTTGCTCTCGAGCTCCTTAGCGCGGTTCTGCAGGCCCGCCATCACACCGCTCGTCACTTGCAGGTAGCGCTCCACATCGGCCTGTTGCAGCAGCCCGTCGCTGGGAGCGGTGAACGCGCGCTTGTTCGTTACGCGGTTGTCGAGCTCGACAAGCTTGGTGAGTTCTGCGCCGGCCCGCACTGTGCTGGTGAGCGGCCTGATGACGTAGAAGTAGGCGGCCCCTCCACCTACCACCAGGACCGCGGCTACCGCAATGAGGCAACCCATCACGAACTTCTTGTTCATCATCACTCCTTCGGCTGTGTGACTCGTTGTCTACGGCAGAAGGTTAGATGAAAAGGCGTCAAGGAGGCGTCAAAGAGTCCTCACGTCGCCAGCGCGAACGCCGCCGCCAGCTCCAGCGGTGCCCGCTTCAGCGGCTAACTAGCGTCGAACAGCGGCGTCTCGCGCGGCCCCTTCAGGACCACGTGGCAGGAGCGGCAGCGCGGCTCGTAACTCTCGGCCGCGCCGACCAGCACGGTGGGGTCCGAGAAGTGGGCGGGGCGCCCCTGGATGAGTCGCTGCGTGCGGGTAGCAGCCAGCCCGCAGCGGCATATGGCCGTTAGCTTCTCCACCACTTCCGCTCGGGCTATCAGCTCCGGCATGGGGCCGAATGGCTCGCCCCTGAAGTCCAGGTCCAGGCCGGCCACGATGACGCGCTTGCCGGCGTCCGCCATGTCCTGCACCACGTCCACGATCTGCACGTCCAGGAACTGCGCCTCGTCGATGGCCACCACCTGCGCGTCTGGCAGCAGGCGCTCCAGCACCTCCGCGGGGCTGGTCACCAGTTCGGCCTCCAGCGTGCGGCCCGCGTGAGACGCGACCGCCAGCTTGGCGTAGCGGTCGTCGATGGCGTGCTTGAAGACCTGCACCGTTTGCTTGGCGATGATGGCGCGGGTCACGCGCCTGATGAGCTCTTCGCTCTTACCGGAGAACATCGGTCCGGCGATGACCTCCACCCAGCCTGTCGAGAACGCGTGACCCAGAAGCATCAGCGCATCGTAACGCTCAGGGGGGAAGCGGGTGCCGTGGCGCGGCGAGCATCGTGAACGGCTGAGCTGCGCGGAAGTCAGTGCTAGGCTCTGCTGGTGAACCGGATGCACGGAACCACCATCGTCGCCGTGAACAAGGGCGGCGTTACGGCCATAGCCGGAGACGGCCAGGTAACCATGGGCGACACGATCGTCAAGCGCGGCGCCGTGAAGGTGCGCGCGCTGGCCGACGGCGACGTGCTGGCGGGCTTCGCCGGCACGGTCAGCGACGCCTTCACGCTCATCGAGAAGTACGAGGGCTACCTCGAGCAGTACCGTGGCAACCTCGTGCGCGCCGCGGTCGAGACCGTTAAGGAGTGGCGCACCGACCGGGCGCTACGCAACCTCGAGGCGCTGCTGCTCATCGCCGACGCTGATCAGATCCTCACCCTCTCCGGCGTAGGCGACGTCATCGCGCCCGACGACCCGGTGGCGGCGGTGGGGTCGGGTGGCGCTTACGCCCAGGCCGCAGCCCTGGCGCTGCTGCGCCACACCGACATGGACGCCGAGCAGATCGCGCGCACCGCGCTCCTCATCGCCGCCGAGATCGACATCTACACCAGTGGCAACCCGACCGTTCTCACGGTAGGCGGCGCCGCCGACGCCGCGGAAGAAGACCAGGCGGAGGAGCAGGAATGAGCACCGAACTCGCTGTTCGCAACGCGGAGATGACGCCTATCGAGATCGTGGAGGAACTCGACCGCCACATCATCGGCCAGAGCAAAGCCAAGCGCATGGTCGCCGTCGCGCTGCGCAACCACTACCGGCGCCGGCGGCTGCCGCCCGAGATCCAGCGCGAGGTGACGCCCAAGAACATCATGATGATCGGGCCCACCGGCGTCGGCAAGACCGAGATCGCGCGGCGCCTGGCCAAGCTGGCTGGCGCACCGTTCCTGAAGGTCGAGGCCACCAAGTTCACGGAGGTCGGTTACGTGGGCCGCGACGTGGACTCGATAGTGCGCGACCTGGTGCACGCCGCCGCAGC
>Ga0172382_10003683_pt1 | contig 24052 bp, 18 predicted proteins | sample Leawel138RmetaG_FD_122245 | JGI IMG/M metagenome (GOLD analysis project Ga0172382, IMG submission 122245) | Leachate microbial communities from a municipal landfill in Southern Ontario, Canada - Leachate well 138R metaG | ecosystem: Engineered > Solid waste > Landfill > Unclassified | place... | reverse complement strand
TTCCATGCCTCTTTTCATGCCTCTTTCTTCAGACTGTTCAATATACGCAAGGGTAGCCAGATAGTCGCGATAGACCTTGATACTTTCGTCATATTTTTCGCGCTCCTCTTTGCTCATCGAAGCGATATCAGTAATCTGTTCGAGTTTTTCAAAGACCGCCTTGCGAGCCTTGAAAGGTATTCTTTCTAGTGTTTCCATATTCTTCAATACATAAATCCATCGATCAAAATCCGTATCACATTCCCTCTCCTCTTTCCTGAATGAGGGAAGTTCTATAAAAATAAAACGCAGCTTGTCGCTAAATTGTTCATGCGTCTCCCTATCGGCAAGAATGATGTCGGTACGCAACTTTCCCGGGGTATCATGTAAACGGAAATTCACAAAAAATACCCCATATACCGCTTTCAACTCAAATAACCATTCCCTCCCCCGCTGGCCTTGGCGGGCAATAGCTTGGGAGAGATAATATAACCCCCGATCGGCAAAATTGACCTGGTGTATATTCTGCATCTCCACGATAAAGTACTCACCGTTTTCGGTAGTACAATAAATATCATAAATAGTTCCACGGTCTCCCTCGAATTCCGGCAAAAGCTCCTTGTCAAGGAAACGGATATCCCTGATGTCTCTCTCTCCTTTAAGTAGATCGTTCAGAAAATCGATAAGCAGTTCTTTGCTGACCTCCTGTCCGAAAATTTTCTTGAATCCCACGTCGGTAAACGGGTTGATAAAGCGTGCCATCTCTTCTGTCTTTTCCCTGCAAACTTAAATATAATAAAAACCAAATGGTAAGACAAACTTGTTTGAGCTTACCTGAAGCGCATCTTATATTCTACAAATATAGCTAAAATCTCCCCAAAAATCTAACAGACAGATAAAATAAAAAATATGCCCCATAGTGAACTTACGCCTCCAACTTATTTATCGGATACGCCACAATTTCACCAATAAATGCAAATAGATATTATCTATCCCCAATAATAGATCCTATTGTCCTTTCAAAAAGAAGAAATATTCCGCAAATACAATTTAAATAGATTAATCTAATAATATGTCGATCGTTAAAATTATATTTTTAAGCTAAAACATAATAGAATTTACCTGTAAAGAGTAAAAACAGAGACAGAGACAGAGACAGCGTTAAATAAAAAAGCTCCTTCGGTGGTTATTCAGACCGGAGGAGCCTCTATATAAAAACCTGTTTTATATCTATGAAGATCAACTGAATTTGGCAAGTTCCCTCTTTATCTCCTGGAGTGTATTTTCACTCACAGGCACCAATGGCAATCGAAGTTCGTTGCGGATCATACCTTTCAGGCAGAGCAGGCATTTTACCCCCGCAGGATTACCTTCCACGAACATGAGATGGAATAATTCTTCAAAATCGGCATTCATCTTACGGCGCGCCTCAGCAATGTTGCCTTCGAGGGCATTCCTCACCAGCCATACCATCTCACCGGGAAAAGCATTGGCGAATACCGATATCACCCCTATCCCTCCAAGTGCGATCACGTCGGTGGTAATGGCATCATCACCCGAAATCAGGTAAAACCCTTCAGGAGCCTTGTCTATAATCGCCTTGATTTGGCTAAGATCTCCGGAGGCTTCCTTCACCGCAACGATATTACCGCAATCGCGGGCCAAACGCAGTGTGGTCTCAGCCGTCATATTCACGCCGGTCCTTCCGGGCACATTGTATAGTATAAGTGGTAACGGGGAGGCCTGCGACAAAGCAGAGTAATGTTGATAAAGGCCTTCCTGGGTGGGTTTATTATAATAAGGCGTGACCGAGAGGATAGCGCTTATCCCTGAAAAATCACCGGTTTCCAGATCACTGACAAGATCGGCCGTATTGTTACCGCCCATCCCCATCACTACCGGAATTTTACTATCTACCTGCTCTACGATAAAACGCACCACATCATTCTTCTCCTTCTTCGAAAGCGTGGGAGTCTCGGCAGTAGTACCCAAAGCCACAATATAGTCTGTCCCACTCTCCAGATGGAATTGTACCAACCGGGAAAGTGCTTCGTAATCTATGGAATTATCATCCTTGAAAGGAGTGATTAGGGCTACTCCTAAACCTCTGAGATCAACTTCTGACATGAAATGGTTGTTTTTTCCAGCAGTTTATTCACGGAATGCCTATTTGAAGAACAAATTGATTCCGATTTACAAAGATATATATTTTTCATATGATTATTTTACTTTTTCAAATCAATCTGAAAAAACGCTTTCATTGGGCTAAATGAGCGGCAGATAACCAACAAATAAACAGCCATAGATTTAATCGATAGAAACAAGAAAATTATTTAATGATAATAAGTCAAAATCATTCTGATAATAGTATCTTTGTAGTAAAGTAATTAATAGAAATCGTATGCGATTTAACCCTGAAACATACCGTATTCCGGACATCCCTATGCATCCGTTTATCAACGAGGAGGAGATATGGGACTATCTGGATAATGCCCCTTTCTCACCCGAGAAGGTACGACAGATCGTGGATAAGTCGCTGGCTAAAAATCGTCTGAACCTGAAAGAAACAGCAACCCTTATCAATGCAGAAGACGAAGAATCGATTACTCTTATCAAAGAGGGAGCCAAAGCGCTCAAAACAAAAATATATGGCAACCGTATTGTACTGTTCGCCCCGCTCTATGTGGGCAATAAATGTGCCAATGACTGTACCTATTGCGGCTTCAGGGTGTCGAACAGGGAGCAGGTGAGAAAAACACTTTCCCGGGATGAACTGGTCAAAGAGATCGAAGCCCTGGAAGATAGCGGCCAAAAAAGGTTAATACTGGTCTTTGGTGAACATGCAGAATACAATCCCGAATTCATCGCGGATACGGTGAAGACAGCCTATAGCGTAAGGAAAGGACACGGCGAAATCAGACGGGTGAATATCAATGCCGCACCGCTGGATATAGAAGGATTCAGGATAGTAAAAGAGGCGGGAATCGGTACTTATCAGGTGTTTCAGGAAACCTACCACCGGGAAGCATACAAACAGTATCACTTACGGGGGAAAAAATCTGATTATGACTGGAGGCTCTCTTCACTCGACCGGGCACAAGAGGCCGGCCTGGATGATGTAGGCATCGGCGCATTGATCGGCCTTTATGACTGGCGCTTCGAAGTGATGGGGCTGGTACGCCATACCAACCATTTGGAGGCATGCTATAATGTGGGGCCACACACCATCTCTTTTCCCAGGATCAAAGAGACATCGATGCTCAGGATAGGAGAACGCTATTTCGCTTCCGACGAAGAATTTGCCCGATTGGTAGCCATCCTTCGTCTGGCGGTGCCTTATACCGGCATGATACTTACCGCCCGTGAACCGGCAAGACTGCGTAATGAGCTGATACAATACGGTGTATCGCAAATTGACGGTGGAACAAAAATAGAATTGGGCAGCTATGTCTCCCAACAGAAAAATCTCGACATGAACAGGAGCCAATTCCATATCAATGATGATCGTTCACTCAATGAGGTCATTGACGAGCTGCTGCAACAGGGGATGCTTCCTTCGTTTTGCACCGCCTGCTACCGCCTCGGCAGAACCGGTGAACACTTTATGGAGTTTTCTGTCCCGGGTTTTATCAAACGATTCTGCACACCCAACGCAATACTTACCCTGGCGGAGTACCTGGAGGACTATGCCCCCGAAACAACCGCGCAAAGAGGCTGGAAAGTGATAGAAGAAAATATGGAAGAAATGAGTGTAAAGATGCAGCACGAGGTAAGGGAAAAAATCGGTAGGATTAAACAGGGGGAAAGGGATCTGTATCGGTAGTTATGAGTATAAACAGTGTACATATAGGTATATTCGGACGTAGAAATACGGGTAAAAGTTCGTTGATCAATATGCTCACCGGACAAGATATTTCCATAGTCTCCAACTTCCCGGGAACAACGACTGACCCCGTGAAGAAATCGGTGGAAATCTTCAATATCGGACCGGCCGTGCTGATCGATACAGCCGGAATAGACGACCTGGGAGAGATCGGGAATAAAAAAATCCGGAAATCACGGGAAGTAATCCTGAAGGTTGACTGTGCCATCCTGTTGATTGCCGGCAATCAGTTCGGTGATTACGAAGTGCAACTGATCGAGCAGTTTAAGAAGAATGATGTACCTTACCTCTTTGTCCATAACAAAAACGATATCGACAAAATTGCCGCCATCACCGTAAGCGCCATAAAACAACACTCCAACGCGGAGATTGTCGATTTCAGTACTATCAAACCGAACGACAAAGAGAGATTGATTGCCGCGCTAAAACGAATCATCCCGACCACAGCTTTTCAAAGGAATTCCCTTATCGGTGACCTGGTAGAGCCAAAAGACGTAGTACTGCTCATCACTCCTATCGATAGCGAAGCACCGGAGGGACGGATGATACTGCCACAAAATCAGGCCATCCGCGATGCCCTGGACAACCACTGCATCACCGTAGTGGTAAGGGAAAGTGAAATCGTGGATTTCCTACAATCAGGCATCAGGCCTGCTTTGGTAATTACCGACAGCTCACTATTCGGAATGGTAGCTGAAGTGCTTCCGGAAGATATCCCCCTGACCAGTTTCAGTATCCTCTTCGCCAGGATGAAAGGTAATTTCTCCGCTTTTCTGGAAGGTACACCGCATATCTCACGGCTCAAAGAGGGCGACAAGATACTATTGTTGGAGAGCTGTACGCTCCAAACCAGTTGTGACGATATCGGCAGGGTAAAAATCCCCAAACTGTTACAGCAATTCACCGGAAAAGAGTTCGATTTCACAATCATCTCCGGGCTGTCGGAGCTCCCTGCCAAGACACGGGATTTCTCGCTCGTCATTCAATGTGGCGGTTGCATGGTAACCCGCAAGCAGTTACTGAACCGGCTCCGTCCGTTTATTGAGCGGGGCATACCGGTAACCAATTACGGAATGGTACTGGCATATATACATGGTATCTTCAGAAGGGCCACCAAAATGCTCGAAAGGGAACCTGTCAACCTATCCCTATTTCCGGATAATTGAAACTTTTTGCCACACGCCGGATCGAAAGAGACCGGTTATTTTTTGTACTCGACAATAATTGCAATATTATGTTCTTTAGCCAATTGGAGCATATCATTAGATACCCGTTTACTACGAGCAAAAATAATACAGGAAATATTGGATATTTCAGCGGTACGGATTGTCTGGAAAGTACACAACCCGGTTATTAGAAGCATGTTTTCCATAAAATAGCGCAATACATCGCTTATCAGATCCGAAGCGAAAACATTTGTGTAATCGTGGCGTGTATGACAATCGGATTGAATTGTACCGTCAATAATTTCGTTTACCTGATATAAATTCATTTTATTTTAAGACAATACACGAAAATAGCTATCCTTATGTTTCCTGGAATACTCTCTCCACATAGTGCGTATGCAATAGGCGGTGTGACTTCTCACCCAGAGGTTCATCAAGAAAATCCTTATATATCCTTGTTATTTCCGGGTTTTCGTGTGATTTACGTATCGCCTTATGTTCATCTTCAAAGTAAATGGATGCGGCACGCTTTTCACGTATTTCCGTGTTGGTCGGTATGGGCTGTCCTCCCCCTCCCAGACAACCACCCGGGCATGTCATCACCTCGATGAATGCATACGCAGATGTGCCATTTTTGATTTGATCCAACAATATACCGGCATTTTTAAGCGTGTGGGCAACCGCCACTTTCAGTATTGTTCCGTTCAAATTGACGTCGGCTTCTTTTATCCCCTGCAAGCCCCGGACCGATCTGAAATCGATGTTGTCCAATTTTTTTCCTGTGTAAAGCTCATAGGCAGTTCGCAAAGCCGCTTCCATTACCCCACCGGTAGAACCGAATATAACTGCCGCACCGGTCGATTCGCCCAACGGGCTGTCGAACTCCTCTTTCGGAAGTTGTGCGAATTGAATCCCGGTCTCACGAAACATCCGTGCAAGCTCCCGGGTGGTGAGGGAGTGATCCACATCAAAAAAGCGCTCCTCTTCGGTAAGGATCAATTTTTCTTTCCAGTATTGGAATGCGCCGTCCATCTCAGGCCTGCGCGCTTCATATTTTTTGGCGGTACAGGGCATGATGGATACCACCACGATATCCCGCGGATCAATGCCTGTCATTTCGGCATAATAGGTTTTAGCTACCGCGCCGAACATCTGCTGCGGCGATTTACAGGTGGACAAATGCCCCAACTGTTCTGGATAGAAATGCTCGATAAATTTTACCCATCCCGGCGAGCAGGAGGTGATCATCGGCAATATGCCGCCATTTTTGATCCTATGGATCAATTCATTGCCCTCTTCCACGATGGTCAGGTCTGCCCCAAAATTGGTATCGAAAACCCGCGAGAATCCCAGCCGCCTCAGGCCGGCCACCATCTGTCCCGTCACCAGGCTCCCATAAGGCATGCCCATGGCCTCTCCGATGCCCACCCTGACAGCCGGTGCCGTCTGCACCAGCACTACCTTTTGCGGATCATGCAACGCTGCCCATACTTCACTGATCGAACTTCTTTCAGTGATCGCCCCGGTTGGACAAACCAATGCGCACTGGCCGCAATTTGTACAAGCTACATTTCCCAACCCTTCATCGAGAAAAGTGGATACCTTTGTTTTCAACCCCCGCCCCGAGAAATCGATCGCTTTTACATCCTGTATATTGCTGCAGACAGCAACACAACGCCCACAAAGGATACATTTTTCAGGATCACGGACCAGTGAAAGCGAGGAATCATCTTTGGGGTAATGCTCTTTACGGGTCCGCACAAACCGCTTCGAATTGATCCCCAACGTAAAGGTTAACTGTTGCAGCTCGCAGTTCCCGTTCCGGTCGCAGACCAGGCAATCCTGCGGATGGTTAGCCAATAACAGCTCAACATTCAATTTCCGGACCTCCATGGCACGCGGGCTATTGGTCAAAATCTCCATCCCTTCGGTAACCTGTGTGATGCAGGAGCGCAACAAAGACCTGGCCCCTTTCACCTCTACTACACACACTCCGCAGGAAGCATTTTGGGATACATCCTTCAAATAACACAAAGAGGGCACATGAATGCCAACCGAACGGCAAGCTTGCCAGATGGTACATCCTTCGGCTGCCTGGACAAGCTGGTTATTTATCCTGATTTCCATAATATGCGATTTTACCTATTGACATTTGACATCACACCGCAGGCACCTCTCCACTTCGTTGCGGGCCTGTTCACCCGTAAATCCGAATGAGATCTCATTGAAATTATTCACCCTGTCTTTCACCGAGAGTCTCCTGGCCACATTCTTAGGACTTGGCTTCGGGTTCACGGGCACCTTATTTCCATAGTGGAATTCGCGCGACAAAAGATGAAATCTCTCTTCGCCCATCAACGCCTTGTCGATAGCGGCAGCGGCTTTCTTTGCCATTCCCATTGCCTCCGCGGCGGTGGAAGGACCGCTGACAGCATCGCCGCCGGCATAGATCTTCGGCTCAGATGTTTGACAGGTGAACGCATCCACCTTGATCCTGCCATCTTTTGCCGTATCCAGATTATCTCCCAGATTCTCTGAGTCGACCTGCTCCCCGATGGCCAGGACAATGGAATCACACGGAATTTCTTCAAATATCCCGGTTGCCACAGGTTTCCTTCTTCCCGACCGGTCAATGCCTCCCCGCGACATTTTTTCGACACGCAACGCCCTGACCTGCCGTGAGGCGTCGGCAATAATCTCATGGGGAGATGAAAGGAATCTATATTTTATTTTTTCCTCTTCCGATTCAAATATCTCAACGGCATTGGCAGGCATGTCGCTCTTTTCGCGTCGATATACAATGGTCACATCCTTGCCCAGGCGTAAGATACTGCGAGCGGCATCGATGGCTACGTTACCGGCACCGATGATTACTACTTGCCGGCCAAGACCGGGTACTTTACCTGATGCGATCATTTTTAAAACTTCAGTGCCGGCCAGGACACCCTTTGCATCTTCACCCGGGATATTCAAATCGATATCTTTCCATGCTCCAATCGCCATATAAATGGCGTCAGACTCTTTTTTCAGCTCCGTCAACGAGAGATTGTCGCCCAGTCGTTGATTGAACCTGAATTGAACCCCCAGCTTCTTGATCACCTTTATTTCTTTCTGTAGAAGCTCTTTAGGCAAACGATACTGTGGAATACCGAAGCGAAGGACTCCGCCGGCTGTCGGCAAGGCGTCGTAAACAGTAACCTCATGCCCTAAGCGTACAAGATAAAATGCAGCCGTAAGCCCGGCAGGTCCGGCACCCACGATGGCGATCCGTTTTCCGGTAGGAGGTAGTTTCTCTTTGACCAACTTCCGGTAAATCTCGTTCTCTTTTCCGAGCTGATACATGGTGTCCGCCAGATAACGGTGGATCTCTCCCTGTGAAACCGGCTGATCCAACATCTCACGTCGGCAGCGCATCTGGCAATGGAAGTGACATATCCTGCCGATCGTTCCCGGCAGCGGGTTATCGCGTAGTGTGAGTTCAAAAGCATCTTCCCATCTATCCTCTTTTATCAGTTCGATATATCCGGGAATGTTCATGTGCAGCGGGCAACTGTTTTCACACAAGGCCATATACAACGATTCGCACGTCCCCGCCCGACAACGTTTTTCCCTGATATGTTCCTCATACTCATGCCTGAAATATTTCAACGTGGTCATGATGGGATTGGGTGTGGTCTGCCCGAGCGCGCAAAGCGATGAATCTTTGATGACACTGCTTAACAGCTCCAGCAAGGACAAATCGGCAGGAGTACCCTGCCCTCTTGTGATGCGGGTGAGGATGGCGAGCGCCTGGGCGGATCCTTCACGGCAGGGTGTACATTTTCCGCACGATTCCCCGGCATTGAATTCGAGGAAATAACGCGCCACATCCACCATGCAGTTGTCCTGGTCCATCACCACCATACCACCCGAACCCATGATGGCTCCGATGCTGTTCAGCGACTCGTAGTCGACAGGCGTGGAAAAATATTCCAACGGTATACAGCCTCCCGAAGGACCTCCTGTCTGTACCGCTTTTACCCGCTTGGAAGTGCCTGTCCCTTCACCGATACTGAAAACAAACTGTTCCAGTTTAGAGCCCAGCGGAAGTTCCACCAATCCGGTATTCTTCACCTTGCCGACCAGCGAAAACACTTTTGTACCGGTACTTTTTTCCGTACCAATGGCGCTGAACCATCTGCTCCCTTTCTCTATGATGACAGGCACATTGCACCACGTCTCCACATTGTTAATGTTCGTGGGCTTTCCGTACAGCCCCCTGCTGGCAGGATAGGGAGGGCGTGGCATCGGGCGTCCGGCCTTTCCTTCAATGGAGGCGATCAGCGCCGTCTCTTCACCGCAAACAAATGCTCCGGCACCTTCCACGATATCCAGCCTGAAGCTGAAACTGGAATCCAAAATATTGTCACCCAACAGTCCAAATTCTTCAGCCTGTCTGATAGCGTTTTTGAGCCGTTTTACAGCAAGCGGATATTCGGCCCTCACATAAGCGATCCCTTTGTCGGCCCCCATGGCGTACGCACCTATCAGCATACCCTCGATCAACATGTGCGGATCACTCTCAATCTCATTGCGATTCATGTAGGCTCCGGGATCACCTTCATCGGCATTGCAGATAATATATTTCTGATCGGACTCCTGTTTTTGCATGATCGACCATTTTATGCCGGTGGGGAAACCCGCGCCTCCACGGCCGCGAAGCTGTGCCTCCATCACCTCGTTGATCACGTCAGTCGGCTCGAAGCCGGCAAGCACCTTGACCAGGGCATTGTATCCGCCTACGGCAATATAATCGAGGATCTCTTCCGGATCAATAAGTCCTGCATGGCGTAACACCACTTTCTGCTGCCCTTTGAAAAAAGGAATTTCGTCCCAATGCGGAATATTTTCATATGCTTTACCAAATTCCACTCTTGAGGTCAAGAAATCCCATTCGTCTATCCTGCACAAAAGCTTGTCACGGCAGATCGTATCTTTCCCCAGACTTGCGACGATCTGTTTTGCATCCTTTTCGTTTACTTTGCTGTAAACCAACATCGGTTTACCCGGCTGGTAAAGCATTACCACCGGCTCTTCAGCACAAAAGCCGAAACAGCCTGTCTGTTTCAGTTTACAATCGATTCCGGTCTCCGTTATTTGCTTCTGAACCTGATGAAAAACCATATCGGCTCCGTTGCCAATGCCACAAGTCCCCATCCCTACCAGTATCATTGGCATGACAGGAAGTATTCTTTCCTGGTGCTGCTCTTTTATTATTTTAATCTCGGACGGTTTCATACGATTATATATTTAGATACAAGAATCAAGACACAAGACGAATATGCCAATCAGATAAGCAAGTTCGAATACGAAAAATCGACAAATAGCTATGTTAAGCTCTCTTTACCGTTTTTTCCGGAGTTTCCCTCTTTTCAGTTTATCCAGTATATTCAATAATTTTTGTGAATTCATATTGCTATAAATAACTCCATCCACCTCAACAACAGGCGATTGAGCGCACTGTCCGAAGCAAGCTACCGTTTTAATGGTGAACAGGTTGTCGGGAGTGGTATAAGAGGATTCCGTATCATTTTCATCTCTTCTGAGACCCACGACAGCGGCGATATCATCCAGCAGGGCTTTAGACCCTTTGGTGTGACAAGCTGTACCCCTACAGACAACAACAGTGTGCTTACCTTGTGGTGTTAAGTTGAAGTAAGAATAAAAGGTGACTACACTATATACCTGCGTATAAGGTATTTTCATTTTTCTTGAGATCTCAGCCAACGTTTCGCCGGGAAGATATTTCAGGTGATTTTTCTCTTGTATCTCTTCCAGTGTCGTAAGCAGCATCCCTGGTTTTCCCCGGTGCTTTTCAATGATCTCATCGAGGATAGCTTCTGAAACAGGAACATGAGCCAGTGTTTCCATAAAGACAGATTTTTATTATGTATATACAATACAACCGACAATTATACCGGATTGACGGCTTCCTTAGTTTAACCGCACTTACACCTACAAATATAACACACTTATATGGATTAATGAAATTTTTCTTTAATTATTTTCCAATAAATCATTATATCTTATATAATATGCATCATATATCTGATAATCTATTATTTAATCCAATTGTTCAATACCATTATCTGTAATAGATGGAAATAGTAGAATACAACTCAAAATATGCATATTAATAAATTATTTTGTACTTTTGCAGCCAAAGAGCCGTTATCTATCCACACATAATTAAAAGACGACCTATCTCTTTATGTGTGAATGGAGTATTTTTCTATAATGACGATGGCTGAGAAAATATCCTATTTATGCATAATTCAGAACTGAGTGAACAAGAGGTAATACGCAGGCAAAGCCTGGAAGAGTTGAGAGCATTGGGAGTGGAACCTTATCCTGCCGCCCTATATAATGTAAACACCTATTCCACAGAGATAAAAGACAAATTCAGTGACGACGCGGAACGGTGGCAAGTAAGTATTGCCGGCCGTATCATGAGCCGCCGTATCATGGGAAAAGCCTCTTTTGTAGAGTTGATGGATTCCAAGGGGCGGATACAAATCTATATTACCCGTGACGATATTTGTCCGGGAGAAGAGAAGGAACTCTACAACAGCGTATTCAAAAAACTGACCGACATAGGTGATTTTGTAGGAATAGAAGGCTTCGTTTTCCGCACCAAAACCGGAGAGATCTCCGTGCATGCGGAAAAGTTCATATTGTTATCGAAATCATTGAAACCACTGCCTGTCGTGAAGATGAAAGATGGCGTGGCATACGATAAATTTTCCGATCCCGAATTACGCTACCGCCGGCGTTATGTAGACCTGCTGGTGAATGACGAAGTAAGGGATATCTTTGTAAAGCGCACCCGTACCTTCGACGCCATGCGTGAATTCTTTAACGGTTATGGTTATCTCGAAGTAGACACACCCGTACTGCAAAATATTCCCGGTGGAGCGGCTGCACGACCGTTCACCACCCACATGAACGCGCTCGACATCGAGCTCTATCTCCGAATTGCCAACGAGCTTTATCTGAAACGGCTGATAGTAGGGGGATTTGAGGGTGTGTATGAGTTCTCGCGTAACTTCCGCAACGAGGGAATGGACCGCACACACAATCCGGAATTCACGGTAATGGAAATATACGTTTCTTATAAAGATTATAAGTGGATGATGGAATTCACCGAACAGATGCTGGAGCACGTTGCGATAAAAGTACTCGGAACGACAAAAACAAAAGTAGGTGATACGGAAATCGACTTCAAAGCGCCTTACCGGAGGGTGACCATGATTGATGCCATCAAGGAACATACCGGCATCGACATCAGCGGCATGAATGAAGAGCAATTGCGGAATACATGTAAACAGCTGGGCGTGGAACAGGATAAGACCATGGGGAAGGGTAAACTGATCGACGAGATCTTCGGTGAAAAGGCCGAAGGGAAATATATCCAACCCACCTTTATCATCGACTATCCCATCGAGATGTCACCACTCTGTAAACGTCATCGGGATAATCCTGAACTGACCGAACGGTTCGAGTTGATGATCAACGGAAAAGAGCTGGCCAACGCCTATACGGAACTGAATGACCCGATTGATCAGCGTGAACGATTTGAAGAGCAACTCCGGCTCTCGGAGAAAGGAGACGATGAGGCGATGTTCATCGACCAGGATTTTCTACGAGCCTTAGAATATGGCATGCCCCCCACTTCAGGGATGGGTATCGGCATGGACAGGCTTGCCATGCTCCTTACCGGACAGACCTCGATACAGGAAGTACTCCTTTTCCCGATGATGCGTCCGGAAAAAATGAATCTGGCTAACCCCACTCCCGATGAGGCAAAAGGGGTAGCCAATGCTTCGGAACTCTAAAGTCTGATTGTAAAACAACCTATAAACGCATAATGGGGTCTATCGGAAAAATCTGCATTCTGGGTGGTGGGACATGGGGAACAGCGCTGGCAAAAATCGTACTGATGAACCAGAAGCATATAAACTGGTTTATTCGGAGAGACGATCAGATAGAGGGTTTTTATAAGCTGGGACACAATCCCGGCTATCTACCCAATATAAAATTCAACCTGGCACAGATCACATTCTATTCTAATCTGGAAAAGGCAATTAAAGAGTCAGACACTGTCATTATCGCCATCCCATCACCTTATGTGAAACAATATTTCCGACGGATATGGAATAGCACTTTCAAGGGAAAATTCATGGTGTCGGCCCTAAAAGGGATCATCCCGAATGACAATATGGTGATGAGCGAATACCTTGCCAGTAATTTCAAGGTTCCCGTCGAAAATACGGGTGTGCTTTCGGGGCCTTGTCATGCAGAAGAAGTGGCACTGGAACGACTCTCATTCCTGACCGTGGCCAGTAAAGATCAGACAAAAGCAAAGCTACTCTCGGAAGCTATCAGTTCAAGGATACTCAAGGCCGCCGTATCAGATGATGTGGTAGGTATTGAACTGGCCGCCGTATTGAAGAATATCTACGCAATTGCAGCGGGTATCTGCCAGGGCCTGCTTTATGGGGACAACTTCCAGGCGGTACTGATGAGTAATTGTGCCAAGGAGATGTCCCGCTTTCTCAACGGCGTAGTTCCTCTTGAACGTAATATCACTGAACAGCATTATCTGGGAGACATGCTTGTGACAGGCTATTCGCAGTTCAGCAGAAACAGGACGCTTGGAGCGATGATAGGCAAAGGATACTCTGTGAAGTCGGCACAACTGGAGATGGGGATGATTGCTGAAGGATATTATGGAGCAAAATGTATTCATGAACTGAATAGTCGTTTTAATATCTATGCGCCCATTGCTGAAACAGTCTATAAGATCCTCTATGAGAAGATCTTGCCACAAATCAGCATTAAGAAACTGATTGATTTTTTCTGAATAATCTCATTCAATCTATCATCAATCTCATTCAATCTTCCTCAATCTTCAAAAAATTGACAAATCATCAAATCAACAAATCAATATATGGATACGATTCAATTACAGATCAAAGATCTCTCCGGATTTCTTTCGGAAGAGGATATCCTGAAACAGTCGGCACAGGCAGCAACCTGCAATCAGGCACTTCATGACGGCTCACGCGAAGGCAACGATTTCCTGGGATGGGTAACCCTACCCTCCTCCATTACAGACCAGGTATTGAGGGAAATTGAAGAGGCTGCCATTGTACTCCGCACACGCTGCGAGGCTGTAGTGGTAGTGGGTATCGGCGGAAGCTATCTTGGCGCCCGTGCAGTGATCGACGCCCTCTCCTCGTCATTCGATTGGTTGCAGGACAAGAAAGAACGGAAAAATCCTGTACTCCTTTACGCCGGAAACAATATCAGCGAAGACTATCTCTTCGAGCTGATGGGATATCTCAAAGACAAGCAGTTTGGCATTATCAATATCTCCAAATCGGGTACTACCACTGAACCGGCCATTGCCTTCCGGTTACTGAAAGAGCAGCTCGAAGAAAAAGTAGGGAAAGAAGAGGTTAGAAAACGGATCGTAGCCATCACCGACGCATCGAGAGGCGCACTTCGTACCCTGGCAGATACCGAAGGTTATAAAACATTCGTCATCCCCGACAATATAGGAGGACGTTACTCGGTACTCACACCGGTAGGATTACTCCCCATAGCCGTGGCAGGGATAGATATCCGCAAACTGGTAGCCGGAGCGGTGGAGATAGAAAAGGCGACACTGCCCTCCACCTCTTTCGACTACAATCTCCCTGCCATCTACGCGGTAATCCGCAATGAACTGTACAAACGGGGGAAGAAGATCGAGATATTGGTGAACTATCACCCCAAGCTCCATTTCCTGGCCGAATGGTGGAAACAACTCTATGGCGAAAGTGAAGGAAAAGAGGGTGTGGGTATCTTCCCGGCTGCGGTCGACTTCACTACCGACCTGCACTCCATGGGCCAATGGATACAGGAAGGTGAACGTACCATCTTCGAAACGGTGATAACGATTGGAGAAGCCAACGAAAAGGTGCTGATTCCACATGACGAGAGAGACCTCGATGGGTTGAACTATCTGGAGGGAAAACGGGTGGATGAAGTCAACAAGATGGCGGAACTGGGTACCCGTATCGCCCATGTGGACGGTGGCGTTCCCAACTTGACGATAGAAATACCCAAGTTGAACGAAAAATATATCGGACAGCTGATCTATTTTTTCGAAAAAGCATGTGGCATAAGCGGTTATCTACTCGGGATCAATCCTTTCGACCAACCGGGAGTGGAGGCCTACAAAAAGAACATGTTCGCCCTACTGGAAAAACCGGGCTACGAAAAAGCTACCAAAGCAATCAAAGCGAGGTTATAAACAAACAATCACATATTGGAAAATCGGACAAACATGCGCTTGTCCGATTTTTTTTCAATGAGCCAAAAGGGATTTCTCATCCATCTGTATGGTTTTCAAAAGAAAATCATCTATATTTGGAGAATAAAAGATGCGCCTCGGACAAGTTCAAACAAGTTTGACTTGCCTCTCGACTTTCATCTTATTTGGAGAATAAAAGATGCGTCTCGGACAAGTTCAAACAAGTTTGACTTGCCTCTCAACTTTCATCTTATTTGGAGAATAAAAGATGCATCTCGGACAATAAAAAATCAGAAAACAATGTCAACCGCTGAATTAAAACTACAGATATTCCGACAGATAGATTCTCTTGATCAAAAGAGTCTGGAGAAATTACATCATATTGTGGATATACTTATTGATCCTCAATACAATTCTAGTGATTGGGATGAATTAACTGAACAGCAACAGCAAGGCATTTTGGATGCAATAGAAGAAGCAGAAGCCGGTTATATAGTTTCTCACGAAGAAGTAATGAAGAAAGCAAGAACAAAAATCAACAATGCGATACTCCATTGACTGGACAAGATCGGCCGAAACCGATTATTTGCAAATCATCGATTACCTCCTGCAAAACTGGCCTGTATCAGTTGCTGAAAATTTTATTGAGATTACTGAAAATAGAATTCAGCAAATTCAAACATTTCCTCTTTCGTCTGCAATAATTCACGAAAAGAAAAAAATACGAAAATGCGTATTAACCAAACAGAATTCTCTGTATTACAGAGTAATAAAAAACAAAATCCATATATTACGAATTTTTGACGTCCGTCAAGATCCTTCAAAACTACAGTTCTAAAAAATGATTGAAATTCTTACACAATATCTCCAGAAAAATCATTTTTCTCATTTTGATCTCAAAGCAGTCATTTTCGACATGGATGGTGTATTATATGACTCCATGCCCGCACATGCAGAATCATGGCAACAAACGATGGAGGAATTTGGATATACCTCAACAAAACCATTGGAGTTTTATTATCACGAAGGAAGGATAGGTGCCTCTACCATCAACATTATCACTGAACGGGAATTCGGGCGTAAAGCCACCGAAGAAGAAATAAAAAAGATTTACGCGAGAAAATCGGAACTTTTTGCTCAATATAATCAAGGTAAAATTATCCCTGGCATAAAAGAAATTATTAAGTTTGTAAAGTCGCAGGAACTAAAACCCGTGTTGGTCACCGGATCAGGCCAACCTTCACTGCTGGACCGGTTGGACACCCACTTCCCGGGAGTATTTACACCTGAGACGATGGTGACTGCATTCGACGTGGAGCACGGAAAACCTAACCCTCAGCCCTATCTGATGGGATTACAAAAAGGCGGCGTCCTGAAGCCCAATCAGGCCATCGTGATAGAAAATGCACCGTTGGGCATTGAATCTGCCATTGCCGCAGGTATATTCACCATCGCCGTAAATACAGGACCTCTACCCGACTCTGTTTTGACAGATGCAGGTGCCTCGATAGTACTCAACTCAATGGTAGGACTGCTTGAGACCATGCCGGAAATAGTACTTCTGACACAGACAATTACGATTTAGACCAATTTGGTCTCGCAACCGTGTAAAGAAATAGCTTCAACATAAAAATCATCACCTATGAGAACGGCTTTGAATTTACTGGTCTTTCTACTGTTGGCCGGCTGCTCTTCTTCAAAACAAGATCCCATTGATTTGATCAACAGGGAAATAGCAGAGGGGAATTTCACAAGAGCTATGGAACTGGTTGATTCTCTTATGGCCGAAGGGCAGATCAATGAAACATGGCAAAGGGACCTTCTCTTTACAAAAGACTCTTTACATAGGGTAAAACTGGATTTCAACAGAGCGAGGGAGGAGATTGTTGGTTGGATCGAGAAAAACCGGCTATTCACCCCCTCCGATTCTCTGTTAGATAGCTGGGAGCGCTCAGAAGTGCTCGAATTCAGAATTATTGAAGGAGAAAAACGATATTTCCGAAACGCGGCACCCAATATATTCAGGGTAGATGCATCGGCAAGAGAGTTGAATCTAGCATCTTCTCCAAGCTCGGATGTCCCCCGTGATGCTTTATTGACTGATGCCTTCAATCACAAAATCAGTAGTGACACGAAAGGAAAATACCTCCTCCCTGAAAAGAGTATGAAAGTACGCTATACACTGACCGTGAATGCAGATGCGGTTCCTGACGGTGAAATATTGAAAGTATGGTTGCCATTTCCCAGAAAGGATATCGACAGACAAACAAATGTGGAACTGCTCACAACCTCACAACCCGATTACATCTTATCTGACGACAAAACGGCACATACAAGTCTCTATATGGAACAAAAAGCCATAAAAGGTGAACCGTCTGTTTTTTGGACCGATTTCCAATTCACATCCCGGGGAGAATGGTTCGACCTGTCGGAGATAGAGGCAGCTCCTTATGATAAGAATAGTACACTGTTCCGGACATATACGGCAGAGCAGAAACCACACATCGAGTTTTCGCAAACTATCAGGCAGCTGACCGACAGTGTAACCCAAAATGCGCACACGCCGGTAGAAATTCTTCGGGCAGTTTACCGGTATATTGCCTCGAATTACCCATGGGCAAGCGCATTGGAATACTCCACCATCGCCAATATCCCGGAATATGTCCTCAAAAACCGCAAGGGAGATTGTGGACAAGTAGCATTACTGCTAATAACCATGTTACGACACAAGGGTATCCCGGCACGATGGCAGAGCGGATGGATGACGCATCCAGGAGAAGTGAACCTCCACGACTGGGCGGAAGTCTATTTTGAAGGAACAGGCTGGGTTCCGGTCGATATATCATTCGGTCGCGGTAAACCGGTTGCTATCCTTCCGGGAAGGGAATTTTTCATGAGTGGCATCGACTCTTATCGTCTTTATGTCAACTCCGGTTTTTCAGGTGAGTTCTATCCCGTGAAGAGATATCCCCGAAGCGAAACGGTAGATTTTCAGCGAGGTGAAGTGGAGTCGGATCAGTGGAACCTTTATTTCGATCAATGGAAATATAAGATGGAGCTAACCTATCAAGAATAGATACTATTCATTATCTTTGCAACAACGATTGAAACTCATTGAGATAGCTTTTTTTGATATGCAAATAAATGATTACGGATTTCTACGGGTGGCTGCCGCGTCTCCAAGACTCAGGGTGGCAGACTGCAATTACAATACCGAAGAGATAAAAAAAATAATAGTGCGTGCTCAGGAGGAAGAGGTACAGATACTTTGTTTTCCGGAGCTAAGCCTGACAGGATATAGTTGTGGCGATCTCTTTTTTCAGAAGGCATTACAGCAAAAAGCAGTGGAATCGTTATGCAAGCTGGTCCGTTTTTTAGAGGAGAGGCCACCCATCATTATTATCGTAGGCCTTCCCCTACTTGTCAGGGATAGTCTTTACAACGTTGCGGCTGTTTTGTCGGGTGAAGGGATCCTGGGATTTGTCCCCAAAACCTTTATTCCCAATAATAACGAATATTACGAGAAAAGATGGTTTACCTCTGGCAACGATCTTACCGACACGATGGCAACTATCGAAAACAACACACTCAATGTCACTGTAGAGTGGGAGACAAATAAGGTGCCCATCTCCTCCAAAGGGATGATTTTTCATACCTCTTTCGGCAACTTTGGCATAGAAATCTGTGAAGACCTGTGGATGCCCGTTCCTCCGTCGTCCGATCTGGCAATGCAGGGAGCAGATTTGATCTTTAACCTTTCCGCAAGCAATGAGTTGGTGGGCAAGAACGGTTACCGGAGATCTCTCGTGCTGCAACAATCGGGGCGATGCAATGCGGCATATATCTACGCGGCGGCGGGTTGGGGCGAATCAACTACCGACATGGTCTTTTCGGGTGCCTGTTTTATTGCTGAAAACGGATCTTTACTGGCTGAATCGAAGCGATTTTCGGCAGAAAGCGAGCTGATCATCGCAGATATCGACATCGAGGCATTAAGACATGACCGGATAAAAAATAACAATTACTCCTCTTCTGCTCTTCACAATGTAACTGAGGTGAATTGTTATATTGACTTTATCACCCCTGAAAAAATATTTCGGAAATTCAATCCTCATCCTTTCATTCCTTTGGACAAAGAGGTTGAGGAAAGCCTCTCCGAAGTTTTCAACATCCAGACTTATGGACTGGCAAAACGATTATTACATACTGGCATAAAGAAAGTCACCATCGGCATTTCGGGTGGATTGGACTCCACCCTGGCGCTTTTAGTGACTGTCAATGCCTTCGACACGCTGGATCTCCCGCGCGAAAATATCTACGGTCTCACCATGCCCGGTTTCGGGACTACCGGCAGGACATACGCCAATGCCATCACCCTAATGAAATTACTGGGTATAACTGCTAAAGAAATATCAATAGTGGATGCTGTCACGCAACATTTCAAAGATATCGAACAGGATAGCAACAACCATGACATCACCTATGAGAATAGCCAAGCACGGGAACGTACCCAGATACTGATGGATTATGCCAACAAGATCGGAGGAATGGTAATAGGAACAGGTAATATGTCGGAACTGGCGTTGGGATGGGCAACCTACAACGGCGACCATATGTCGATGTATGGCGTGAACTCCAGTATTCCAAAGACACTGGTATCCAATCTGGTAAGATGGATTTCCGATAGCCGGGTCAATGACGCACCAACCCGTGCGCTCTTGCAGGATATACTCGATACCCCCTTCAGCCCCGAACTGCTACCGGCCGGCAATGATGGCAAGATCGCACAGGAGACTGAGCATTTCATAGGTCCCTATGAGCTGCACGATTTCTTTCTACACCGTATGCTGCGGTATGGGGACAATCCTTCGCGTATACTCTTTATGGCTGAACATGCTTTCTCAGGAAAATATGATCCCCCGGAGATCGCAAAATGGATGAAAGTCTTTTACAAACGGTTCTTTGCCCAACAGTTCAAACGCTCTTGCATGCCCGACGGGCCTAAGGTGGGATCGGTAAACCTCTCTCCCCGTAGCGACTGGCGCATGCCAAGCGATGCCTCGGCCAATATCTGGCTTACCGAGTTAGAGGAGTTGAAAATAAAAAAAATAAAATGATATGCAGCCACTCATATCCCTCTTCACTTCATATACCGGAAAACTTCATCCTACACTGGAGCCTTTACCTACTTCCGGTTCGAATCGACGCTATTTTCGACTGAAAAAAGGGGATTTATCGCTGATTGGAGTGTACGGCGAATCGCGTGAAGAAAACCGTGCATTTATATCGCTCTCCCGCCATTTCCAGCAACAGCAACTAAATACACCGGAAATATTTGCCGTCTCAGACGATGAAATGTGCTATATCCAGCAAGATCTGGGAGACGATATCCTGTTCGATGCCATCAAAGGAGGTAGGCTGACGGGGGTTTTCAGTCATGACGAAAAAGCACTCCTGCACAAAACCATCGCACTGCTCGCCAACTTTCAGGTGAAAGGGGCAGAAGGGTTGGATTTCAATCTCTGTTATCCTCTGTCGGAGTTCAACAGCCGTTCCGTATATTGGGATCTGAATTATTTCAAGTATAATTTCCTGAAAACGACCGGTATGGATTTTCAGGAAGATCTACTGGAGAACGATTTTGAGAAATTGGCAGCCAACCTGCTGCGGGATCAATCAGACACATTCATGTATCGTGATTTCCAATCGCGCAATGTGATGCTGGTAGACGGCAATCCCTACTTCATCGATTTTCAGGGTGGCAGGAAAGGGCCGGTCTATTACGACGTAGCCTCATTCCTCTGGCAAGCGAAAGCCAACTTCCCAGAGGAATTGCGGAATGAACTAATTCAGACATATATAGAGTCACTTAGCAAATACCAACCAATAGATAAATCTGCTTTTTTAAAACAACTACGTCAATTCGTGCTTTTCCGTACATTACAAGTACTCGGGGCTTATGGATTCAGAGGATATTTCGAGAAGAAACCGCATTTTATCCAAAGCGTACCGTTCGCATTAAACAACCTCCGCGACCTGCTAAAAGAGGATTTTGAGGAGTATCCTTATCTCAGTGCCATGTTAAAGGAGATGACGGAATTAAAACAGTTCGCCGACACCCAAAGACGAGAACTACACGTGCGTGTATATAGCTTTGCATACAAAAAAGGAATCCCCAATGACAGCTCCGGCAATGGAGGCGGTTACGTATTCGATTGCCGCGCCATCAATAACCCGGGAAAATATGAGCGGTACAGCAATGTAACCGGCCTGGATGAACCGGTAATCCAATTCCTTGAAGAGGATGGAGAAATATTGGAATTTCTAGATAACATCTATCCTTTGTTGGATAGGCATGTGAAACGATATAAAGATCGCGGCTTTACCGATTTGATGATCTCCTTCGGATGCACCGGCGGTCAACACCGCTCAGTCTACGCTGCCCAGAAAACGGCGGAACATATCTCAAGGCAATTCGGCATCAAAGTCTCATTAGTACACCGCGAACAAAATCTGGAACAGGAATTCAGGAAAAGATGAAAACAATGATATTTGCCGCGGGACTCGGCACACGGCTCAAACCCCTCACCAACACCATGCCAAAAGCACTGGTGCCGATCGGAGGAAAACCGCTGTTACAGTATACCATAGAGAAACTGAAAACATCGGGGATCTACGAAATCATTATCAACCTGCATCATTTTGCGGAGCAGATCATCGATTTTGTGGAGATAAATAACCATTTTGGAATCCATATCGAGTTCTCCGACGAACGGGAGAAACTACTCGATACGGGAGGAGGAATCAAAAAAGCATCTCCCTTCTTCAATGACAACCAACCCTTTTTGGTGCACAATGTCGATATCCTTTCCAATATCGACTTACGAAAATTATATGAAGCACACAAACAAAACAACTCCCCAGATCCGAAATACTATTCCGGAGAGCATCGGCTGCGCGGAGCAGAAAACCTCCTCATCCCCCCCAAAAAAATAGCAACACTTGTCTGTAACGAACGGCAAACTTCCCGGTATCTACTCTTTGACAAGAATAACCGTCTGAAAGGGTGGATCAATGAAGCAACAGGTGAAGTGAAGTCCCCTTTTTCAAATTTCAATCCTCAGCACTACCGGAAACTGGCTTTTGCAGGAATTCAAATCCTCGATCCCTCCATTTTCCAATATATGACCGATATTCCTGATCGTTTCCCGATTATCGATTTCTATCTTTCTATATGCGATAGAGAGGATATTTCATGCTATATACCGGACAACCTGGAAATAATGGATGTGGGAAAAATTGATTCACTACAAGAAGCAATGCTCTTTTTAAATCGGCTTTCTTGAGTCTACTTTTTCATCGATACAACCATTCAATACTTTCGCCTATTCGCCCTTCTCTATAAACTTTATATTAAACAATCCGTCACTTTTAACTCAAAGCTTCACTCTTCAATCTGCCTAAATAGTTAAACTTTTCTAATAACCAAGAATATAATAAATTATTTTACTTATACATTTGCACATATAGATTTATTAATTTTAATTTGTAATATATTTTAAAACAATCATCTTAATACAAGATCTAATAGAGTTAAATTATGAGGCAAAATGGATGAGACAGGCAATTTTAACACATTAGAGCCAAAATATAAAGCGGAATTATTTGAAAATGTAATTCCTTTTTGGCTATCACACTCTCAAGACAAGGAGTTTGGAGGATACTTCAGTTGTCTCGACAGGCGGGGCAATATATTTGACACTGATAAATTTATTTGGCTCCAAGGTCGTCAGGTATGGATGTTCTCCATGTTATATAATAAGGTAGAGAAACGACAGGAATGGTTAGAATGTGCCACACAGGGAGCTGAGTTCTTAAAGAGACATGGCCACGATGGCAACTTCAACTGGTACTTTTCGCTCACCCGGGAAGGAAGACCCTTGGTGGAACCATATAATATCTTTTCTTATACCTTCGCGGCCATGGCCTTTGGGCAATTAAGCCTGGCAACCGGCAACCAGGAGTATGCCGATATTGCCAAGCGTACTTTTGAGATTGTCTTGTCAAGGAGAAACAGCCCCAAGGAGAGATGGGAAAAGGCCCATCCCGGCACTCGTCCACTCAAAGGATTTTCCTTGCCAATGATTCTCTGTAACCTCACACTGGAAATCGAACATTTACTCGACGAGGAGATTATCCAACGGACTATGGAAGAGTGTATCCATGAAGTGATGGAGCTGTTTTTGCGTCCTGAACTAGGTGGTATTATAGTAGAGAACCTGAATGAGGATAATACATTGTCCGATTCTTTCGATGGGCGTTTGATCAACCCCGGACACGGGATTGAAGCGATGTGGTTTATCATGGATTTAGGGGTACGACTGAATCGGCCGGAGCTCATTCAGAAGGCAGTGGAAACAACTCTGAACACCGTAAAATATGGGTGGGACAAAGAGTATGGTGGCATCTATTATTTCATGGACAGGAAGGGATTTCCTCCACAACAGTTGGAATGGGATCAGAAACTATGGTGGGTACACATAGAAACATTAATATCCTTATTGAAAGGCTATCAACTGACCGGATCAGAGGAGTCTCTCCAATGGTTCAAGAAAATAGATGATTATACTTGGAGTCACTTTAAAGATCCGGAATATCCGGAATGGTGGGGTTATTTGAACCGTC
>Ga0172382_10003681_pt1 | contig 24053 bp, 23 predicted proteins | sample Leawel138RmetaG_FD_122245 | JGI IMG/M metagenome (GOLD analysis project Ga0172382, IMG submission 122245) | Leachate microbial communities from a municipal landfill in Southern Ontario, Canada - Leachate well 138R metaG | ecosystem: Engineered > Solid waste > Landfill > Unclassified | place... | reverse complement strand
GCCCTCATGGTCGATATCGAAGGTATGGTGGGCATGCTTGACCAGCGACACCGCAAGGCCGCGTTGCGACAGGATGCCGATCACCTGCTCGACCAGCGTCGTCTTGCCACTGCCGGACCAGCCGGCGAATCCGATCACCTTCATCGTCTCTTTCCTGTCAGCCGCCGCTGCTGCGGACCGCTTCGGCGTGTTCGTTGCGATACACCGGCTCGGCGCGAATCCACAGGGTGAAGGTCGCTCCCTTGCCATGGCTGCTGTCCACCGTGATGCGCCCCCCGTAGCGCTCGATCAATGAATAGCTGATCGACAGCCCGAGCCCCGTCCCCTGCGTCTTCTTGGTGGTGAAAAAGGGGTCGAATATACGCGCGAGATCGTCCTCCCGGATACCCTGACCGGTGTCACTCACCGTGATGCACACCCCGCAGGGCATGTCATGCTCATCCCACGACGTGGAACTCAGCGTCAGCGTGCCGCCATCGGGCATGGCCTGCACCGCGTTGACGATCAGATTGATCAGGACCTGCTGCAGTTCCTGAGTGTTGATCTCCACCCGGCGCGCGGTCTGCAGGTGCTGTACCACGGTCACACCACGGCTGCTCAGATGCTGCCGCGTCAGCACCAGGCAATCGGCGATCACCGCAGCCGGGTCGACGGTCTCGACATAGCCCGCAAATTCGCCGGGCCGGGCAAACTGCAGCAGCTTGGTCACGATCAGCCGGATGCGGTTGACCTGTTCGTCGATCAGACGGATCTCGCCCATCACCGGTGCAGCGTGAGGCCCAAGCTCTTCGCGCAAGAGATCGAGGTTGCCCTGGATGACCGCTGCCGGATTGCTGATCTCGTGCGCTACGCCTGCGGTCAGCTCGCCAATCGCGGCGAGCTTCTCGCTCATCAGCAACTGGCGCTGGGCGGCACGCAGCTCGGCGTTGGCGGTTTCGAGGTCGCGGGTGCGCGCCTCCACCTTGCGGTCGAGCGACGCGGCAAGCTGCTCAAGCTGGTCACGCTTTAACGCGAGTACGTCGAGCAGACGATCGAACTCGTGCGCCAGCAGCCCGAGCTCGTCGCGGCTGTCGACCGGCCCGACACGCGCCGAATTGTCACCCCGGCCGATGTTTCGGATCGCGCCATGCATGCGCTCGATCGGACGGAAAATGCTGCGCGCCCAGTGCAGCGACCACACCGCACCGATGATGCTGATCACGAGGAAGAGGCAGAAGATCACCAGCAGGGCGACCGTCTTCGCCGCACTGAACGGTGCTTCGAGAAAGCCGACGTAGAGCATGCCCACACGCTCGCCCTGACTGTCGACGATCGGCTCATAGCCCGACACATACCAGTCGTTGACGACGAAAGCCCGCTCCAGCCAGGTCTTGCCATCGATGAGCACATGCTTGCTCACCTCAGCCGACGCACGCGTGCCGAGTGCCCGCTCGCCCTGAAAAAGACGCACATTGGTGGCGATGCGGGCGTCGCCGAGAAAGAGCGTCGCCGTGCCCTTGCTGCCCAGCGGCAGAGAGTCTTCCCGGTAGACGATGGCATTGATGGTGTCGACAAAGCCGAGATTGCCATTGAGCAACACCCCGCCCTCGATGACCCCGGTCAGGTTGCCGCGAGCGTCAAACACCGGTGCGGCAGCATGAATCACCATGCCACGGTCTTCCTGAGAGCGGGAATCAGCGGCCGCACGCGGCGTGTCGACCAGCGCCAGACGCGCACGGTCGCGCAGTGCCGGCGAAATCGCGGCCAATGCATCCGGGCTGAAGATCTCTACCACGCTGCGCTCTCCCGCGCCCTCACGGATCGCGCGCGACACAATCGGCCACGTACCACGCTCGGCACCTGCGGGCAGGCTTCCGGTGGAGTACAGCACGCGACCATTGACATCGAGCACGTTGATGAAATCGAGTGCCAGCTCGCCCAGTTCGGCCTTGAGCAGCGCCCCCGTTCCGCCTTCCGCGAGCGCCTGCGCCAGTTGCCGGGACGTCGCGAGACCGCCCACACGGGTGCCGACGCCCTCCACGACCCGATCGAAATACTCGTTGGCTGTCACCAGATCGCTGCCGACCTTGAACACCAGCAGCTTGTGGTAATAGGTGTGGCTCCAGTACCAGGTCAGCCCCATGATGATCGGGAAGCCGAGCATCAGCGGTGCCAGCACGAGGAAGAGCAGCTTGGCGCGGACCGAGCCGAGGAAATACGCCAGCGGCGGTCTCAGAAAGCGGGGAATACGCATCGAGCGTTGCAGCTTCAGGCTTCTGCAGCTGCAGGGCGGGCGTCTTCGCCCCAATCCGCAAACTTGCGCTCCAGCGTCTTGCGCGACACCCCGAGACGGCGCGCGGCTTCGGACTTGTTACCGCCGCAGGCCTCAACCACGCGCAGAATGTGACGCTTCTCGACCACCTCCAGCGGCAGGCTGTCGTCGTCGGCCAGACTCACCGGCGCACTAACCGAAGGCAGCGCTGCGGCGGGAAAGGCGCCGAGAATCAGCGAGCGCTCGACGAAGTTGCGCAACTCACGCACGTTTCCCGGCCAGGCGTAGGCCGCAAGCCCGCTCACCAGTCCGTGCGACAGCGGCAGCGGCGCCACCCCCAGCTGCAGCGACAACATCTCCATGAAGTGCCGCATCAGGTCGGGGATGTCTTCCGTTCGCTCGCGCAGCGGCGGAATGCGGATATCGACCACCGCCAGGCGAAAATAGAGATCCTGCCGGAAACGTCCGGCGGCAACCTCGGCGGCAAGGTCACGGTTGGATGCGGCGATGATGCGCACATCCACAGGAATCTCGCGCTCGGCCCCCACCGGACGCAGCTTGCGCTCCTCGAGCACCCGCAACAGCCGCGTCTGCATCGGCAGCGGCAGTTCGCTGATCTCGTCCAGAAACAGGGTGCCGCCATGAGCGTAATAGAACAGTCCGTTGCGACTCTCGCTCGCGCCGGTAAATGCCCCTTTCACATGACCGAAAAGCTCGCTTTCGATGAGCTCCGACGAGATCGCCGCGCAATTGAGCGGCACGAAAGGACGTTGCGCGCGCGGGCTGGTTTGATGCAGCGCACGTGCGACAACCTCCTTCCCGGTACCGGACTCGCCCAGCAGCAGCACCGTGCTCGGCATCAGCCCGACCCGCCGGATCATCGTGCTCAGTTGCTGAATCGCCGGCGAATGCCCGACCAGCCCGACCACGCCGGTTGCACGCTCGGCCAGTTCACGCCGCAACACGAAGTTCTCGCGCGCCAGATGGGTGCGCTCGAAACAGCGCTTGATCGAGTTCAGGATCTGATCAATGCGGAAAGGCTTGAGGATGAAATCGGACGCGCCGCCGCGCAGTGCGTCGATCGCGGTTTCCATGTCGGCAAAGGCGGTGATCAGGATCACATCGCCGCCGTAGCCCTGTTCGCGCAGTTCGTGCAGCCACTCGATGCCGGACTTGCCGGGCAGGGCAATGTCGAGAATGATCAGATCAAAGTGCAGACGCGCCATCAGTTCGACCGCATGCTCGACATCACCGGCAGCCTCGACCATCCCGCAACGACGCTTGAGCGTACGCTCAAGAAAATGACGCATGCCCTCCTCGTCATCAACGATCAGTATCGAATGGGCCTGCCAGTCGAACGCGTGCTTATCCGCCGGATCCGTTGCCGGCACTGCAGTCTCAGGCTGCATCATGTCTCCTCATTAGCTGCGGATTTCGCTTTCAGAACGGCTTGAGCACCACCAGGAAAACGACCACCAGCAGCACCAGAACCGGAATCTCGTTGAATACCCGGAACCAGACGTGGCTCTTGGCGTTCTTGCCTGCCGCAAAGTCACGCATCAGTTTGCCGCAGTAGAGGTGATAGGCAATGAGGCCCACCACCAGCGTCGTCTTGGCGTGCAGCCAGGCGCCGCCAAAACCGTAGCCGAACCACAGCCACAGCCCGAGCCCGACGGCAAGGATACCGAGCGGGGTCATGAAGCGGTACAGCTTGAGCTCCATCAGCGCGAGACGCTCGCGGGTCGCCGCGTCCTCGACCATCGCATGGTTCACAAACAGGCGGGGCAGATAGAAGAGACCAGCAAACCAGCTGGTGACAAAAATGATGTGCAGCGCCTTCACGGTAAGCATTGAAAAAACTCCGGCAAGTCAGTTGGGCAAGGGGGGTTAAAGGACAAGCGACTGTCGCGCCGCCTGCAGGCCGGCGCTCACCGTCGGATAGCGCAGGCGGACGCGCAGTTCCCGGTACATGCGCCGATTGTCGATGCGGCGCGACTCTGTCATGAACGAAAGCGCCATTGCCGGCAGCCTGAGCGCAATTTCTTCGCGACTCAGACGCTGCGGACGCGCCACGCCAAAGGCGTCGGCAACGGCATCGAAATATTCGCCCATTTTCAGCTCGGTATCGTCCACCGCGTTGTACACCCGGCACCTGCGTCCGCGGAACAGCGCCAGCACCGCAAGCCGGGCGAGATCGTCCGCATGGATGTGGTTGGTATAGACATCGTCCTCCGCACGCAGTACGGGGTCGCCACGACGGATGCGCTCCAGCGGCAGACGCTCGCTCGCGTAAATGCCCGGTGCCCGAAGCATGCTGACGCCCACGCCGCAGCGACAGCCGAAGGCACGCAGCTGCCGTTCGGCATCGACCCTGCGTGCAGCGCGCGGCGAACGCGGTCTGGCAGGACGCGTCTCGTCGATATGGGCGCCACCACAGTCACCGTAAACCCCTGTCGTGCTTATGTATATGAGGTGCTGTGGTAGACTCGTCCGGCTTGCTAGCGCAGCGAGCAGATGGCGGGTACGGGGATCGGTTTTTCCCTGTGCCGGCGGGGGGGCGAAATGCAGCACGGCGTCGGCAATGCCGGCCAACCGGGCCAGACTGCGGCGATCGTCGAGATCAGCCAGCAGTGGCACCGCCCCCAGCCGGCGCATGCCCTCGGCAGCTTCCGTGCGCCGGACAAGGGCGAACACGCGAAACCGCCGTACCAGCCAGGGCATCGCGCGCAGGGCAACATCGCCACATCCGACGACAAGAATTCTTTTCATTCGCACATTATCTCACGCCCCATGCCGTATCAGATTTCGCTCCAGCCCGGTGGTCAGACCTTCTCCGCCGATGCCGATCAGACCATCCTCGAAGCGGCACTCGAGGCCGGCCTGCTGCTGCCCTACAGCTGCCGTGACGGCGCCTGCGGCGCGTGCAAGGGTCGAGTGGTCAGCGGTGAATTCGCCCTCGACGTCTACTCTGCCAGCGCCCTCTCCGATACCGAGCGCGACGCCGGCATGTCCCTGTTCTGCCGGACACGGGCGCGCTCGAACATGGTGCTCGAGGCGCGCAACGTCAGCCGCGCGGGCGACATCCCGGTCAAGAAGCTGCCGTGCAGGGTACAGAAACTCACCCGTGTCGCCGCCGACGTCATCGTGCTCGAACTCAAGCTCCCGGCCAGCGAGCCGTTCCGTTTCAATGCGGGTCAGTATGTGGACATCCTGCTTCCCGATGGTGCACGCCGCAGCTTCTCGATCGCGAATGCCCCGCACGACAACACTCACATTGAACTCCATGTGCGCCTGATTGAGGGCGGCCGCTTTACCGGACAGGTGTTCAGCACCATGAAGGAGCGCGACATCCTTCGTTTCGAAGGCCCGCTGGGCAGCTTCTGGCTGCGCGAGGGCGCACGCCCGATCGTGATGGTGGCCGGGGGCACCGGCTTCGCCCCCATCAAGGGCATGATCGAGCACGCCATTCACACCGGCATCACGCGGCCGATCACCCTTTACTGGGGCGCACGCCGGCCAGAGGGGCTGTACATGGACGAACTTGCGCGCAGCTGGGCCGCCGACATGCCCGGTTTCTGCTATGTCCCGGTAATCTCCGATGACCTGCCCGAGGACTGCTGGACCGGCCGTCGTGGGCTGGTGCATGAAGCCGTGCTGGCCGACTTCCCCGACCTGTCCACACACGAGGTCTACGCCTGCGGGGCGCCACCGATGATCGACGCTGCGCGCCGCAGTTTCGTGGAGGCACGCGGCCTTGCCGAGGATGCCTTCTTCGCCGACGCATTTACCTTCGCTACGCAGAACGCCTGAGCCAGGACCATGAGCCAGACCACCTTCATTACCCGCGAACCTGTGGTCAACAAGAGCCGGGCGATCACCGCGAACCGCCTGATCGCACACGGCCCCAACATCGCAGAGGTAGTCGAGACCCTGAACGGGCTCGTCGATCAGTGGCCGACCCACCACCCGGTCTTTGTCAGCCTCGGTCGCCTTGTTCCGACACCAGCCCTCATGGACTGGGCGGCCCCGACGAACGCGATGATCGAAATTCCCGCCCAGGCGCTGGCCCATCCACAAACCCAGGCCTTGCTGCCGAAACTGCAGGAAGCGGGCATCAGCATGTGCCTGACCTGGTTCTCCAGCGATACCGTACTGCCGCCCGGCTACGACTGGCGCTTCGTCCTGATGGATGCGCGCAAGCATCCGGCACCGACCGGATCGCCCGGCCTCAGCATGGCGTGGGGGCTCAAGGACGTGCCCGCCTTCCGCCAGGCCGTGGGCGCCGGGTACGACGGTGCCTCGGGGTGGTTCTTCCTGCACGGCAACCCGCCGGCCAAGGAACTCTCGCCCGGCCACGCGCAGATCGTCAGACTGCTCAACCTGGTGCGCAATAACGGCGAGATCCGCGACATCGAAGCGGTACTCAAGCAGGACGTCGCACTGTCCTACAAACTGCTGCGCTACATCAATTCCGCCGGCTTCGGCCTGATGTGTGAAATCCAGTCGTTCCGCCATGCGGTCAGCATTCTCGGCTACTCAAACCTGCACAAATGGCTTTCGCTGCTGCTGGTCACCGCCAGCCGCGACCCTGGCGCGCCGGCAATGATGCAGACCGCCATTTCCCGCGGACGTCTGATGGAGGAGATCGGCGCCGGATTTTTCGACAAGTCAGAACGCGACAATCTCTTCATTACCGGCGCCTTTTCGCTGCTGCACATCCTGCTGGGCACGTCGATGCAGGCGCTGCTCGACGAAATGCACCTGCCAGCATCGGTGTCGGACGCCCTGCTCTCTGACGAGGGTGAATTCGCCCCATTTCTCCGACTCGCGCGCCATTGTGAAAACTTCGATGGCAGCGCCCTGGTCAAGGCAGCGGCCGAGCTGCACCTGTCTGCAGAGCAGATCAACCGCGCCCAACTCGTCGCACTAGGGTTTGCAGACAGCCTGCAAGCCTGATTGCGGCGCGCATTCGGTCACATTAAAGCTTGCGCGCGGGCTCTAGAATGCGCGTTGCCGCAGCCAACCCACTTCGCCCGTATTCATGATTCAGGCTTTATCCGGCCCGTCCAGCTTGCACCCCCTGCCAGAGAGCGGCGCGACCGTGCTGCGCCTGCTCGCAGCCAACTCGCCGAACTGGCCCGAGGTTGCGCTGGTGGCTGCGCGCGACCCGGCGCTGTGTCTGCTGCTGCTGGCGTCCGCTCCACTGGAACGGGATGAGCTCGAACAAGGCCTGAATACCGTACTGCGACACCGGCTCGAAACACTTGGCCCTGACCTGTTGCGTGCCTGGCTGCTGAGCCAGGCGTGCGTCGACGTCAGCCCGGGCCACGTCCAGGCACTGGTGGTGGCTGAATGTGCCCTCCATCTTGCACTCGAGACCCACTACCCAAGACCCGACGAAGCTTATCTGGGTGGACTGTGGCACGCGCTTTTTAGCCGCCGACGCGAAGCCGGCACCACGTCGGACACACTGCAGCCCGACAACAACCGCCAGCATCTTGCCCAGCTCGTCCGCAACTGCGGGCTGCCCGGCACGCTGGCCGACGCGCTCGAACTCGGCGACTTGCTCGACGAGCAGCTGCACGGCGCCCATCCGCTCGTCGCGCTGCTCGCGGCCGCGCATCGCCTCGCCGGGGATGGATGGGAAGAGCGCATTCCCCGGGTTGAATCCCTGACCGGGCTGCCGTCGACCAGTCTCATCAGCCTGCGCGCTGATGTCGGCTACATCGTCACCGGCCACGCTGCCTACCCCGCCCCATCAGGCAGCAACACAGCCCTGATGATGAGCCGCGGACTGCCTGCACTGATGGAGGACGAACCTTTTCGGGCGGCCGCCTTGCACGGCCTGATCGTCGCCGGCTTTACCGAACTCGACGTGGAATCCACCCGCGCGCGGCTGGCAATTGCCTGCGCCCTGCTGGGCCGCTGCGAGATGCCCATCGTGCTGACGCCGGACGAAAAGGGCGTGCTGCTGCCGCTGCTCAAGGCCCCACCGGGCTCACCCGCTGCATGGCTGCAGGAGCTGTCACTGCGTGAAGACGACGAAGCCAGCTGCATTGCACTTGCATTGCGCAGCGGCACGCCGACAAGCTGCTTTCCCGTGAGCAACGCTCCCGGACGCAGCATGGCCGACTGGCACGTGGTGCGCTGGCTCGGACAACGGGGGTTCTGCTGTCAACCCTTGCAGCTCGGCCCACTGCAGGGCGTCGCGCTGATCGGCCTGGCGCACGAACACGCGCTGAGCAGCGCCGCGCGCTGGGTGGTCGGGGAGCTGCTCTCCGCAGCGGCTCGCAACATCCTTTCAACCGAGCGCCAGCATGCCGCCATCGCTGCCCGCGAAGCAGAACTGCACGCCCGCTTCCGCGAGCACGTTCGTCGTATCGCCCACGAAGCCACCAACCCGCTGACCGCGATCAAGAACAGGCTCAGCCTGCTCGTTCAGAGTCATGCGGACGACAGTTCGCTGCAGGACGACATGGGCCTGCTCAACGCCGAGCTCGACCGCATTGGCAACCTGCTGCGTTCGGCAGGCAATCTGCCGCAAGAGGGTGCCGAGGCACCGAGTTGCCGCATCGTCGATGTGCTGCACGAAGTGCGCACACTCTACGCCGATACGCTCTTCGCGCAGCGTGGCATACAGTTCGAGCTCCGCGCGGTGGCTGGCGCCCCCAGCGTTGCGATCCCTGCCTCAGCGCTGAAGCAGGTTTTGCTCAACCTCCTGCGCAATGCATCCGAGGCCTTGCAACCCGGTAGCCGCCTGTCACTCTCATTTGCAGGCCAGATCATCGCCGATGGCCGCACCTGCGCCGAACTGCGTCTGATCGACAATGGCCCCGGGCTCCCACCCGAGCGCGCCGCCAACCTGTTCGCTCCGGCGACCAGCCAGAAAGGAGGCCAGCACCAGGGCGTGGGCCTGTCGATCGTGCGTGAAATCCTGACGAAATGGCACGCATCCATACTCTGTCGGAGCCAGCCAGGCAGCGGCACCAGCTTCCAGATCTTCATCCCACTGGATCATTCGGCCTGACTGTTGCATTATTCTGAAAGTGCTATGGCGGAACGCCGCAAACCGGGAGCGCATGGTCATACCGGGAGAACAGCCCTTCTACGCGAGTATTACCGGGTCGCAACCGGACGCAGACGTCTGCCGCATTCTCGTCGTTGATGACGATGCGTCCTTGCGTCGTACGCTCCCGCTTGTGCTTGCCCGCGAGGGACGCGTCTTCGACGAGAGCGCCACCATCGCCGAAGCTGTCGCTGCGCTCGAGCGCGAACACTTCGATCTGATCCTGCTCGACTACCGCCTGCCCGATGCCACCGGGCTCGATCTGCTCGACTGGCTGACCCAGCATGAGCGCGAAGAGGCCGTGATCGTCATCAGTGGCGAAGACGCCATCGACGCAGCCATCGGCGCCTTGCGCGGTGGTGCCGACGATTATGTGCGCAAGCCCTATCATGTCGCCCAGTTGCAGCGCGCGGTCGACAGCACCCTGCACAAGACCACGCTGGAACGGGCCAACCGGGCCATGAGCCAGCGTCTGCGCGCGTCTGAACGCCTGCACCGCTTCCTGGTCGAGAGTTCGCCCGACATGATCTTCACCCTCGACACCGAGGGCCGCTTCAGCTACATCAACCCGCGGGTGCGCCAGATGCTCGGCTACGAGCGGGCTACGCTGATGAGACGCCCCTTCTCCACCCTCGTCGTTGCGGAGGACGTCGATCGCATCAACAGCCTGATGTTCTCACGCGGCAACACCCCGGGCGAAAGCTTCAACATCGAACTGCGCCTGCGGCGAAATCGCGAAACCCTGGTGGAAGGGGGGCCGGAAAGCACCACCGTGTCGCTCACCGGCATCCCCATGCCCGGCAGCAACGGCCGCACTTCAAATGGCCTCTACGGTGTGGCACGGGATATTTCAGAGCGCAAGCGCGCCGAAGAAATCATTACCTTCCAGGCCTATCACGACCAACTGACCCGACTGCCAAACCGGGTTCTGTTCAAGGACCGGCTCGAGCTGGCGATTGCCCAGGCGCAACGTCGCACCGGTGCGCTTGCGGTGATGTTCATTGACGTCGACCGCTTCAAGCTGGTGAACGACACCTTCGGTCATGCGGAAGGCGACACCCTGCTGCGCGGCATTGCTGCCCGCCTGTCCACGACCCTGCGTCGCGGCGACACGCTGGCCCGCCTCGGCGGCGACGAATTCACCGTCCTGCTTCCCGACATCAACCACCCCGAAGATGCAGAGACCATCGCGCGCAAGATTCTCGATGCGCTGGCCCCGCCCTTCCGCCTCGACCAAAGTGACTTCCGTGCAACCGTCAGCATCGGCATTTCGCTCTTCCCGCGTGACGGTGACACCGCCGAAGACCTGACCCGGCACGCTGACATCGCGATGTATCAGGTGAAGCGTTCGGGCAAGAACGCGTTTCGATTCTTCGACCCCGAGCTCAACGCGCACTACCGCGAACGCATCGCACTCGAGAACGACCTTCGGCTTGCGCTCGAGCACTCGGAGTTCGAGCTGTACTACCAGCCCCAGGTCAGCATGAAGGCCGCCCGCGTGGTCGGCATGGAGGCGCTGCTGCGCTGGAATCACCCCGCCCATGGGCAGATCGGACCGGCCACTTTCATTCCGGTGGCCGAGGAGATGGGGCTGATCGGCGACATCAGCCACTGGGTGCTCGAAGAAGCCTGTGCGCAGCTGGCACGCTGGCGCGCTGACGGCTTTGAAGACCTGCGCATGTCGCTCAATCTTTCACCTCACGATTTCAGCCGCCCGGACATCGTCGACATGGTGATCGAGTGCGTGAGCCGCAATCAGTTGCCGCCGGCACAGGTCGAACTTGAGATCACCGAAAGCATGATGATGCAGGACACCGCAGGCGTCGCAGCCAAGGTAAAGGCGATGCGCGAAGCCGGCCTGAGCGTGGCGATCGACGATTTCGGCACGGGCTATTCGGCCCTGGCATACCTGCAGAAGTTTCCGGTCAGTACGCTCAAGATCGATCGCAGTTTCGTGCGCGACCTCGACGGGCCTTCGACCAATCCGATCATTTCAGCCATTACCGGCATCGCGCGCGGATTCGGGCTTCACCTGATCGCCGAAGGCGTGGAGCATGCCGAACAGGCCGAAACGCTGCGCATCCTCGGCTGCGACGTCATGCAGGGCTATCTGTTTGCCCGTCCGGGCACCGCGGAACAGGCAAAAGGCTGGCTGGAGGTAGCGCCTCAGCCCGACCTTCAGCGCTGAGCGCGTGCACAAAAAAGCCGGCTGATGCCGGCTTTTTTGTGCAAGGGGCGGTACAGGACCACCTCGGGAAGCTTACTTCTGCGACAGAACCCACGCCACCAGCGTGGCGGCTTCTTCAGCCGACACCTGCGGGTTGGGGGGCATCGGGATCTGACCCCAAGTGCCCACACCACCCTTCTGTACCTTGGTGGCGAGCATGGCAGCAGCGTCTTTCTGTCCAGCGTACTTGGCAGCCACATCCTTATAGGCAGGACCGACCAGCTTCTTGTCGATCGCGTGACAGGCCATACAGTTCTTGGCTTTCGCCAGATCTGCGGAAGCGAACGCCGGAGCAGCGGAAAGGACACCAGCAGCAATCGCGACGGCAACAAGAGCCTTCATATTGTCTTCCTCTTTATGATGATCTTAAACACCAAAAGATACTAACCCAAGGGGCAGGCCTATGCTACCGGAGAAGTCAAAGACACAGCGCTGAAGAAATGTTAGCAACCGTCACCTGGTTCTCCGTGCTGCCCAGACCTGCTTCGCCGCCGGCGGAGCGGATTTTTCCGCCGATCGCTGCCCCCTTGATGCACCTTGAACCTTAAGATTCTTCCCGCTAAATGCGCAAATAGAAAAACCCTATATTTGTTGGAAGTTTTTTTGCCCTTCGGATGGCATACTTTCCACCGGCCGATTTTCTGACGTGCACCACGTATTGCACAGTGAAGACACGGTCCGGATCGGATCATCATCAACCCCTGGAGGCACTATGTCTGACAGCATCAACCAAACCCGTCGTACCCTCATCAAGGCTGGCGGCATGGCCGTTGCCATGATCCCGGTCGTAGCGTTCGCGGCCAAGAATGACGCGATGCGCACGAGCATGAAGTACGTCGACAAATCGGCCGATCCGGCCAAGGTCTGTTCGGGCTGTATGCACTTCGTCCCCGGCACCCCGCTGGGCGGCTGTAAGCTGTTTGCCGGCGACACCGAAGTCAATCCGAATGGCTCCTGCGTCGCCTGGGTCAAGAAGCCCTGATCGTCGATCAGTCGACATGCAGACGGGGAGCGGTCGCATGACCGGTCCCCGTTTTTGTTTGCAAGCAGAGAAAGTGCAGCCGCGCCGGAATCACCCCACTGAGCATACCTGGAAGCACGCCGCCAAAGGCAGCCATGCCTCGCGCGTCAGCTTGCGCTGACGGATCAGGCCTCCTCCGCGCGCAACAACCCCTGGCGCTCAACAAAGTCGATGATCTCTGCCAGGCCCTGGCCCGTCTTCAGGTTGGAGAAGACGAAGGGGCGCTCGCCCCGCATCTTGCGCGCATCGCGGTCCATGACCTCCAGCGAGGCACCGACCAGCGGCGCGAGATCGATCTTGTTGATCACCAGCAGGTCACTCTTGGTAATGCCGGGCCCGCCCTTGCGCGGAATCTTGTCGCCGGCCGAGACATCAATGACATAGAGCGTCAGATCGGAGAGTTCCGGTGAGAAAGTGGCAGCCAGATTGTCGCCTCCCGACTCGACGAAGATGATCTCCAACCCCGGAAAGCTGCGATTGAGGCGATCGACCGCCTCGAGGTTGATCGAGGCATCTTCGCGGATGGCGGTGTGCGGGCAGCCGCCGGTTTCGACGCCGATGATGCGATCGGCCGCCAGCGCTTCGTTGCGCACCAGAAACTGGGCGTCTTCCGCCGTGTAGATGTCGTTGGTGACAACCGCAATGTTGTACTTGTCGCGCAATGCCTGGCACAGCGCGAGCGTGAGCGCGGTCTTGCCGGAACCGACGGGGCCGCCGATGCCGACACGAAGCGCCTGGGATGCAGGAGTAGTCATGATGCTGTGGTTTCCGTCGTTCAGCTTCTGAAGAGCCGTGAATACTGCGTTTCGTGGTGGCTGCTGGCAAGTGCCAGGCCGGGGGTGTAGTTGCTCCAGTCGTCTTCCGGAAGCGCGATCGCAAGTGGCACCAGATCGGGAATGCGCGCGCCGAGTGCGGCCAGCATGCGCTGCCCGGCGCTCTGGCCGAGCGGCACCGTCTTCACCGCCGCCATCACCTGATTCTCCAGCCAGGCCCACAGGTAGGCGGCGAGCGCATCGCCCACCGGCACCTTCCAGGCTGCGGCAGCGGCAGTCCATGCAGTCGGAAACGCCGGGGTATCGAGCGCCTGCAGCCGCGCCCGCCAGCCAGGCAGCGAAGACCAGGCGTCGAGCTCGACCAGCATACGCACCAGCGAGTAGCCCATCTGCACGGTTTCGGCGCGCAGTTCCGAGGTCTCCCGGCTGGCAACGAAATCGTCGTTGAGGCGTCGCGCCGCGTCATCGTCGTCCTGAGCCCACGCCGCGAGCAGACACGCGACCAGCGGTGCCTCGAAGCGCGCAACGCTCCATTCGAGCAGGTCGCCGATCCAGCGCTGGGTGTCAGCCTCGGTCTTGACCCGACCGCACTCGACCGCCCACTCCAGCCCCTGCGAGTAGGTGTAGGCGCCGACCGGCAGCGTCGGGCTCGCGAGCTGGAGCAGTCGCACCAGCGGCAGCAGGCCGCCGCCAGTCGCACCGGAGAGCGCCAGCGTCACGTGCCGCTCATCATGTGGATGCGCGCGCCGCTGCCGTCGCCCGGATGCTGATGACCATGGGCGTAGGCACCGGCCTCGGGCTCAAAGGGCGCGGACATCGACGACACTTCCGCCCCCAGCCCGACCAGCATGCCTTCGAGCACGTGGTCAGCCTGAATCCGCAGCCAGCCTTCGCCCAGTTCGACGGCGACATGGCGGTTGCCAAGGTGGTAGGCCGCACGTGCGAGCTCGAACGCATCGGCGCAGCGAACCTCGAGCAGCGACTCAGGTGCCGCCACGACTTCGACGATCCGTCCGTCCTGGGCGTGCAGTTTCTGACCGCCGCGCAGGATGGTGCCGCGGGGAAGGAACAGACCGACTTCCTCGCCCGTGCTCAGTCTGGCGCGCAAACGGCTCTTGGTGCGGTAGCCAAAGTCGAGCTCCAGGGTTTCCGTTGCGGCGCGCACGCCGGTGTAAAGCGATTCAATCAGCAGCATGTCAGTTCAGTTTCCAGGGCGTGCTTGGCGCAATACGAGGTTCGACGACGATCATGGCGGATTCCGTCAGAACAGGAAATAGCGCTGCGCCATCGGCAGTTCGGTCGCCGGCTCGCACGTGAGCAACTCGCCATCGGCGCGCACGATATAGGTTTCCGGGTCGACATCGATGGTCGGCATCGCGCCGTTGAGCACCATGTCGGACTTCTTCACACCCCGGCAACCCTTCACCGCCACCAGTGGTTTCTCCAGATTCAGGGCCGCCACCGCCGGATTGGACAGCGCGGCCTGCGAGACGAAGGTCACCGAGGTCTTGAGCGCCTTGCCGAAACTGCCGAACATCGGCCGGTAATGCACCGGTTGCGGCGTGGGGATCGACGCGTTGGGATCGCCCATCGCCGCCGCGGCGATCATGCCGCCCTTGAGGATCAGGCTGGGCTTGACGCCGAAGAAGGCCGGCCGCCACAACACCAGGTCGGCCAGCTTGCCGGGCTCGATCGAGCCCACGACGTGCGAGATGCCGTGGGTGATCGCCGGGTTGATGGTGTACTTGGCGATGTAGCGCCGGATGCGGAAATTGTCCGCCTTGCCGTCGCCGCGCTGGCTGTCTTCGGGCAATGCCCCGCGCTGCACCTTCATCTTGTGCGCGGTCTGCCAGGTGCGGATGATGACCTCGCCCACCCGCCCCATCGCCTGCGAGTCGGACGACATCATCGAGAACGCGCCGGTGTCGTGCAGGATGTCCTCGGCCGCGATCGTCTCGCGCCGGATGCGCGATTCGGCAAAGGCCACGTCCTCGGCAATTGCCGGGTCGAGGTGGTGGCACACCATCAGCATGTCGAGATGCTCGTCGATGGTGTTCACCGTGAACGGCCGCGTCGGGTTGGTCGAGGACGGCAGCACGTTCGGCGCGCCCACCGCCTTGATGATGTCAGGCGCATGACCACCACCCGCGCCTTCGGTGTGGAAGGTGTGGATGGTGCGGCCCTTGAACGCGGCCAGCGTGGTTTCGACGAAACCGGATTCGTTCAACGTATCGGTATGGATCGCGACCTGCACGTCGTGCTGCTCGGCCACGGTCAGGCAGTTGTCGATCGCCGCCGGTGTCGTGCCCCAGTCCTCGTGCAGCTTGAGGCCGATGACGCCGGCCTCGACCTGCTCGCTGAGCGGCCCCGGCAGGCTGGCGTTGCCCTTGCCGAAGAATCCGAGGTTCATCGGAAAGGCTTCGGCAGCCTCGAGCATGCGGTGAATATGCCACGGCCCCGGCGTGCAGGTGGTGGCGTAGGTGCCGGTCGCCGGCCCGGTGCCGCCACCAAGCATGGTGGTGATGCCGGACATCTGCGCCTCTTCGATCTGCTGCGGGCAGATCCAGTGGATGTGGCTGTCGATGCCGCCGGCGGTGAGGATCATGCCTTCGCCGGCGATGACCTCGGTGCCCGCGCCAACCGGGATGGTGACGCCGGGCTGGATGTCCGGGTTGCCACCCTTGCCGATCTTCCAGATCCTGCCGTCCTTGAGTCCGACGTCGGCCTTGACGATGCCGGTGACCGCATCGACGATCAGCGCATTGGTGATGATGGTGTCGGCCACCTCGGCCGCGAGCTGCTGGCCCTGGCCCATGCCATCACGGATGACCTTGCCACCGCCGAACTTCACCTCTTCACCGTAGATGGTGTAGTCGTGCTCCACTTCAAGGATCAGCTCGGTGTCGGCCAGTCGTACCCGATCGCCCACCGTGGGGCCGAACATTTCCGCATAGGCGCGGCGCGTAATCTTTGCCATTTCAGAGCGCTCCCATGACCTGGGCGTTGAAGCCGAACACCTTGCGCGCGCCATCGAGCGCGACCAGTTCGATCGTGCGCGACTGTCCCGGCTCGAAACGCACCGCCGTACCCGCGGCGATATTGAGGCGGAAACCACGCGCCGCCGCACGGTCGAAGTCGAGCGCGGCATTGGTTTCAGCAAAGTGGTAATGCGAGCCGACCTGGATCGGACGGTCGCCGGTATTGGTCACCGACAGCGTCAGCGTCGCGCGTCCGACGTTGATTTCGATCTCGCCGTCGAGCGCCATGAGTTCGCCTGGAATCATTTTCTTCTCCTGATGTGCCTGGCGGTTCAACCGCCACGGGCGCCGAAGCGGTAATCGCGCAGGGCCTGTGAGCGCGCCGGCGCGGCCTCGGAGGCCGGCGCCGGTACGACGGGCGCGACCACTGCAGCCGGGGCCAGCTTTTCGCGCAAACAGATGACGAGCAGCAAGAACTCCTCGTCGTCGGCGAGTTCTTCGATCTCGTCCAGCGTCGCCCTTGCATACGCCGGATCGTTCATCATCGCCGTCAGATTCACGCTGCGCCCAAGTGCGCGCTTCACCTGCAGCTTGAAACGGGCCAGTAACCTTGCCAGTTCGATTTCGGCTTCACTCATGATGGTCACCGCCCCTGCGTCAGATGATGGGGTTATGTACGGTGACCAGCTTGGTGCCGTCCGGGAAGGTGGCCTCGACCTGGATGTCGGGAATCATCTCGGCCACACCGTCCATTACGTCGTCGCGGGTCAGCAGCGTGGCGCCGTAGCTCATCAGTTCGGCAACCGTCCTGCCGTCGCGCGCACCTTCCAGAATTGCGCAGGTGATGAAGGCAACCGACTCCGGGTAGTTCAGCTTCAGGCCGCGCGCCCGGCGACGCTCGGCGAGCAGTCCGGCGGTAAAAATCAGCAGTTTGTCCTTCTCGCGTGGGCTCAGTTCCATCGATTTCTCCACGGCGCCAGCGGCGCCGCCAGTCAGTTGATCAGGTATTCCAGATTCTCGGCGTCTGCGCCGGGCGCCCTGCCACGGCAGGCCTGACGGCCGCCCACAGGCGCGCAAACCATTCACGCCCCGGCTCGCATGCGGGCCCAAGGTAGCGCGCCACCAGCAGCCCCGGCAGCAGCGTCACGCCACCCCTGCCGTGCGTCGGTGCAAGCTCGCGCCAGGCCTTGAGCAGTTCAGTATTAACCTGTGGTGAAGCGACCAGCAGACTGCCGCTCACGGGCTCGCCCTGCAGGCCAACATCAGACGCGAGCAGGGTGCTGCCACCGCCAACCCTGCCGCGCTCAAGCCACAGCGGACGCCCATCTCGCACTATTCTGGTGCGCATCGCCAGTTCGCCACGGGTAAAGCGCTCACCCGAACCCGTGCGACCGAAGCACAGCATCTCTGCACCAACAAAACAGGCATCTCCGGACAGGCTGACCTCGGTCACCAGGTCACCGAGCGCGCCGTCGAACACCAGACTTTCCTGCGGCAGCCATTCGCACACGCCACCTGCGGCCACCACGATACGTTGCGTCAGCCCGCCGCGTGCGCCGGCGCTGCGATACCACTTGCCCGCGCCCGGCGTCGTCAGCAGGGCATGGGCGCCTGCCCTGACATCGACATCGACGCTCAGGCGGTCGCCACCTGCGATGCCGGCGGGCGGGTGCACCAGAATGGTGTGACACACCTCATGGCCCTCGGGGTACAGCGGGCGTTGCACCACCAACGGGCCCACATGCGCGCGCTCCGCAAGTACGGTGCGCTCGCCGCGGCGTTCATACGCCAGACGAAGCGCTGCGCGCCATCCGCGTTCAGGCACGATATCGCCCACAGAGGTGGTGAGCGATCGGGATTCCGGGGCTGTCACGGCATTCATGCGATTAATCTAGCAAGCAACGTTCCAGCTCGAGGGCCAGGTTGGTATGCAACTGTTTAGACTGATTTTTCAATCCCTGGAAGCTCATTGGACGGGACGCGTCGCGCAGGATGGCGCGGGAGGCGCATCCGGATGCACCATCAAAGTGCATCGAAATGCACTTGCTCTTACTGCCGCACTTCGTCGAACTCGTCGGCCTTGCCCGCGCCAGGGGTCGAGCGGAACGGGTTGATGTCCAGACCGCCACGGCGCGTGTAGCGCGCCCACACCGCGAGCGCCTGCGGGCGGCAGTGCGCCATGATGTCGCAGAACACCCGCTCCACGCATTGTTCGTGAAACTCGTTGTGCTCACGAAAGGACACGATGTAGCGCAGCAGGCCCTCACGGTCGATCGCAGGCCCGGTGTAGCGCACGACCACCATGCCCCAGTCGGGCTGGCCGGTCACCAGGCAGTTGGACTTGAGCAGGTGGGAATACAGGGTTTCGCTGACGACCTCGCCGCCGGCCGACAGCAGGCCGGGCGCGGGCTGATAGGTATCGATCCCGATGTCGAGCTCATCCAGGCAGACCCCCTGCGGATAGCCGATCTGGCGCTGGGGGCGCTCGCCAAGCGGCATCAGCTCGACCGCCACCGCGCCCCCCGCCGCCGCGGACAGATCACGTGAAATGGTTTCGCCAACGGTGCCTGCAGCGGCGAAGCGGCTTTGGTTGAAGGCGTTCAGATACAGCTTGAGTGACTTGGACTCGATCAGGCGCGGCGTGTTGGCCGGCACCCGGAAACGCGCGAGCGCCACCACGGGCTTGCCACGCCCGTTCAGCCACGACACCTCATAGGCATTCCACAGATCCTCCCCGACAAAGGGCAAGGCCTCACCGCGCACGCCGATCTCGTCGCGCTTGAGCTGGCGCTCGATCGGGAACAGGAGCTCGGGAGCGTAAGTGTCGCGATAGGCGACAGGCTTGCCGAGCAGTGAAGCCTCGGCGCCGTGCAAGGCAGGGACGATTTTGTTCATCGACGAAATTGTAGAGTAAGGCAGGGGCCGATGAAACTTGCTGCATTGCAGCGTAACCAGTAGACTCGCGCCACCCCCGTGTTCCACCCGTGCCGGAGCCCCACCCGTGTAAGCCCCACCTCCTCCCGCGAGTCCGTCAGATCCATTGCGTCAGGGCCGTGTGCCCGGGCGCCACTCGACTTGCAAGAGGCTGCACGCGTCTGTTCACGCCACCACAGGGCGTACCCACGGATCAGTTCGATCCCGTCTCACATTCCGGCCGCTGGGGCTGGCGTGGACCGTCGCCCCCCCACTCCAAAATGACGGCAGCCGCATCTGCGGCGCCAGAAGGACCATAACGACAATGAAATCCTTGCACCAGGACTGGTTCTCCAATGTCCGCAACGACCTGCTCGCGGGTCTGGTGGTCGCGCTGGCCCTGATCCCCGAGGCCATCGCGTTTTCCATCATCGCTGGCGTCGATCCCAAGGTAGGCCTCTATGCCTCCTTCTGTATCGCCACCGTAATCGCCTTCGCCGGCGGCCGCCCGGGCATGATCTCGGCCGCTACCGGTGCCATGGCACTGGTAATGGTGAGCCTGGTCAAGGATCACGGCCTGCAGTACCTGCTCGCCGCCACCCTGCTCACCGGTGTGTTGCAGGTCATCGCCGGCTGGCTACGCCTGGGCGTGCTGATGCGATTCGTGTCGCGCTCGGTCGTGACCGGCTTCGTCAATGCGCTGGCGATCCTGATTTTCATGGCCCAGCTGCCGGAACTGACCAACGTCAGCTGGCATGTCTATGCGATGACGGCGGCCGGGCTCGGCATCATCTACCTCTTCCCCTACGTCACCCGTGCCGTGCCTTCACCCCTGGTCACCATCGTGGTGCTGACTGCAGCGTCCATGGTGCTTGGCCTGGACATCCGCACGGTAGGCGACATGGGCGAGCTGCCGGACAGCCTGCCTGTGTTCCTGCTGCCCGACGTACCGCTCAATCTCGAGACGCTCGGGATCATCTTCCCCTACGCGCTGACCATGATGGTCGTGGGCCTGCTCGAGTCACTGATGACCGCCACCATCGTCGACGACCTCACCGATACCACCAGCAACAAGAGCCGCGAATGCGTCGGCCAGGGCGTGGCCAACCTCGCCTCCGGCTTCCTTGGGGGCATGGCTGGCTGTGCGATGATCGGGCAGTCGGTGATCAACGTTAAATCCGGTGGCCGCGGCCGCCTGTCGACGCTGACCGCCGGCGTGGTGCTGCTGATCCTGGTCGTATTCCTCGGTGACTGGGTGCGTCAGATCCCCATGGCGGCACTGGTCGCGGTGATGATCATGGTCTCGATCGGCACCTTCAGCTGGGATTCCGTGCGCAAGCTGCGCGAATACCCGCCCAGCTCCAGCGTGGTCATGATCGCGACCGTCGCGGTCACCGTCGCCACCCACGACCTCGCGCGCGGGGTGCTGGTCGGCGTGCTGCTGTCGGGCTTCTTCTTTGCACACAAGGTCGGCAAGGTGCTGCATGTCGGTTCCCGCTCGGAAGATGAAGGCCGGGTACGCCGCTATGCCGTCACCGGCCAGGTATTCTTTGCCTCGGCCGACCGTTTCATCGCATCCTTCGACTTCAAGGAAGTCATCGAGAAGGTCAGCATCGACGTCTCCCGGGCCCATTTCTGGGACGTCACTGCGATCAGCGCACTCGACAAGGTCGTGGTCAAGTTCCGTCGCGAAGGCACCGAAGTCGAGGTCATCGGCCTCAACGAAGCCAGCGCGACCATGGTCGATCGCTTCGCAGTGCACGACAAACCTGAATCCGTCGAAAACCTGATGGGCCACTGAGGAGCAGACCATGAACAAAGACAACAAGATTCTGGCCTGCGTGGATCAGTCCCGTTTTGCCGACACCGTCGCCGACTACGCGGCCTGGGCTGCGACGCGCATGGATGCGCCGCTAGAGTTTCTCCATGTCATCGACCGTCACCCGGAACTCGGCTCCGGCGGTGACCATAGCGGCACCATCGGCTTCGATGCCCAGGAGCAGCTACTGCACACCCTCAGCGACAAGGACGCGGCGCTCAGCCGCGCCGCGCGCGAACAGGGGCGCATCTTCCTCAACCGCCTGCGCGAACGCGCGATCGCGGCCGGCGTGCCGGCACCGGACATGCGCCAGCGCCACGGCGCCCTCGACGACACCCTGGCCGAACAGGAAGACGGCGTGCGCATGTTCGTCTTCGGCCGCCGCGGCGCTTCGGCCGAAACCAACAGCCAGGCACTCGGCAGCAACGTGGAACGCGTCGTACGTGCCCTGCACAAACCGGCGCTGACCGTGACCGAAGGCTTCACCGAACCGCGCCGGGTGCTGATCGCCTTTGACGGTGGCATCGTCACCCGGCACGGTGTGGAGATGGTGGCAAACAGCCCGCTGTTCCGCGGCCTGCCCATTCATCTGCTGATGTCGGGCAAGGAAAGCCAGAGCGCGCCAAAACAGCTGGAGTGGGCGAAGAACACGCTCGAGGCGGCAGGCTTCGAGGCCCCTGCCTCATTGATTCCCGGCGACGCGGAGCAGGTCATCGAGAAAACGGTGAAAGCACAGGCGATCGACCTGCTGATCATGGGCGCCTACGCCCACTCTCCGCTGCGCAGCCTGCTGTTTGGCAGCAAGACCACCGACCTGCTGCGCACCGCCACCATTCCGACACTGCTGCTGCGGGGCTGAAAAGCCCGGCCGCAGGTGCGCTTCGTCCTCAGGCCCGCGCGAAGCGCACCTGCACGTCGCACGGCGGCGCCGTATACGCGGCCGAGGTGGCGATGAGATCCGCCCCGGCGGCCACGTAGGCCGCAGCGTTATCCGCGCGCACGCCACCTGCGGCGACCAGCACCGTGCCAAGGCCTTCTGCTGCAATCCGCGCCTTGCAGTCCGCCACCGCCTCGGGCGAGAACTTTTCCAGCTGCAACACCCCCGCCCCCGCACGCGCCCAGAGCAGCGCCTCTTCGATCGAAGCCACCTCCACCGTGAGCTTGCGTTCGGGCTGAAGACCTCGCAGGCGAGCCACGGTGTGCTGCGGCGATTCGTCGAGAAAGAGGCGATGTTCGGCAAAGATCAGCAGGGTTTCCGACAGCCCCAGCCGGTGCATGATCGCGCCGCCCGCCTTGACCGCCTTGGCCGACATCGCCTTGGTGCCGGGCACGTTCTTGCGCGTGCATGCGACGGCAACTGGCGCCGCAGCGGCAACGATGGCGGCCGCTGCGGTGGCGATGCCGCTGGACCACTCCATCAGGGTCTGTGCCACCTTCCATGCACGGTGAAGTTCGCCCGCAGCACCTTCGGCCTCGAGCAGCAAGGTGCCCGCCTCGACCGTCGTCGCCGACGCCACATGAAGCCGCGCGGTCGCCCCTGCCAACTGGAACAGGCGCACCGCCTCTTCACTGCCACACACCCGCATCGCACCGCGAGCATGAAACGACACCTGCCCTCGCATATTCTCGATGGCCAGGGCCTCGGTGGTCAGGTCGCCCGCCGGCACATCATCGGCGAGCAGTTCGGACAGGGCGTGATCGGACAGACAGCAAGGCATGACTCAAACTCCGTAAGACATCTGCACATGGGCACTTCTAAATGGGACCAATCATCCCGGCACGCTGGCTTACCCCAGCAGGGCCACCGTCTTGATCTGCGCCCATATTCGTCGATTGGCCACGATGCCGAGCTGGTCGCACGAGCGTCGGGTGATACGCGCGATCAGCGGGGTGCCGCCCGCATCGAGCCGGACCAGCACATGCGCCGGCGTATCGGCCGCGGCCACCTCCTGCACGATGGCCTGCAGCAGGTTGGTAATGCTGCTGTTCTCGTTGCGCGCCTCGGCAAGGCTGACGTCGCGCGCATGCACGCGAAAACGCAGACGGTGGCCGACGGCCTCCGGTCGCCGTGCAACAAGTACGCTACCGCCCACAAAATCGAGCCGCGTCAGGTGGTAGCGTTCATCGTGCCCGGCAACAACGGATTCGACGACCACCCCCGCATCGTCGGTAAACGCCGTCGGCAGATCAAGCCGCGCCAGCGTCTCCACCAGGCCGCCCTGCGCAACGACCTTGCCCTGATCGAGCAACACCACATGGTCGGCCAGACGTGCCACCTCATCCGGAGAATGGCTGACATAGAGCACCGGCATGTCGAGCTCGTCGTGCAGGCGTTCCAGATACGGCAGAATTTCGTTCTTGAGCCTGACATCGAGCGCAGCCAGCGGCTCGTCCATCAGCAACAGTCGCGGACTCGTGAGCAGCGCGCGGGCCATGCCCACTCTTTGCCGCTCGCCGCCCGACAGGCGCTCGGGCATGCGGTCCAGCAGATGGCCGATTCCCAGCAGTTCTACGGCCTGGTCCCAAGCCACGCGTCGCGTCGCTGCGGCGACGCGCTTCATGCCGAATTCGAGGTTGCGCCGCACCGAGAGGTGCGGAAACAGACTGGCCTCCTGGAACACATAGCCGATCGCGCGCTCGTGCGTTGGCACGAAGATCCCGGCGTCGGCATCCTGCCAGTGTTCGCCATTGACGATGAGCCGCCCCAGCGGCGCGCGCTCAAGACCGGCGACGCAGCGCAGACAGGTCGTCTTGCCCGACCCGGAGTGACCGAACAGGGCGGTAACGCCCCGCCCCGGCAAATTGAGATCGACGTCGAGTGCAAAGCCGCTGTAGTCGAGGCGAAAGCGGGCCTGTATGCCTTTTGCCGTCATGTGCCCATCCCCGCCTTGAAGCGGCGGCTGGTATACAGCGCGAGCAGGACGAAGAAGGAGAATACGACCATGCCGCCTGCGAGCCAGTGCGCCTGTTCGTACTCCATCGCTTCGACGTGATCGAAAATCTGC
>Ga0172382_10003677_pt1 | contig 24066 bp, 15 predicted proteins | sample Leawel138RmetaG_FD_122245 | JGI IMG/M metagenome (GOLD analysis project Ga0172382, IMG submission 122245) | Leachate microbial communities from a municipal landfill in Southern Ontario, Canada - Leachate well 138R metaG | ecosystem: Engineered > Solid waste > Landfill > Unclassified | place... | reverse complement strand
ATGTACCTGACGGCAGGTTCAGAACAGATAAATCAATCGTATGGCTTATGCTCTGCGAATAGGGAAGTGTACCGTTTAGGAGAACAATTCCCTGCATTGAAATAATTTCATAGCTTACTTGCTCCGCAGAATTTTCTCTTAATTCTACTTCAAAGTTTATAATCTCGCCAGCCGGATTAGGATAAACCTTAATACCTGCAATATCTCCTCTCTGGTACTCTCTGACGGAAACCGTAAGGTCAGATATTACATGTACACTTTTATTGATGTCACCATCTTTATTTGAAGTACATGTAGCTGCAATCAAAAGCTCATTATTTATTTCATCTAACTTGAAATAAATGTACTCCCCAAACATTTCTGTTTGAATCGTTGACTTTAATTCAGCAGAAAGGTCGCTTTCAGGTTCAATCATGGATTTAATGGCGCGTACATCATTTGCCGCTGTTCCGACAACAAATCCGCCGTTGTCAATATACATTAATCCCATTGGACCGAATAAATCATTAGTTCCGATATTGACTTTTTGGCTATCGCCATTTTCGGCATTAACGACGATTAATTCATTAGAGAGGGAAGAGCTTACACCGATAAGATTCTTACCGACGTCAAGATTTCTTGCATTGCTACCGGCAGAGATACTGTTTTCAAGAGAAAATTCAGCCATGTGACTAATCGGACCGTACATCAATATAGAGTTGTTCTTGCTTTCATCTTCATGAGTAAGAATCGCAAGGCTGATTTCAGGAGATTCTCCTTTTTTCGTCAGAGCATAATACTGCATATCCTCTACATAGTTACCGGCATAGACTTTTTGCAATATAGAGCCTGTCTGCAGGTTGACAACAACTATAGAGTCAGCTCTCTCAGGGTATCTGACCGCAGCGAGCAAATGAGTGCCTGCCATTTTTAATGAAACGGCATCCAGAGCTAATACCATGTCATCTTCAATTGTAAAATCGTTAAGATTGTATGATTTTATTGTATTTTCAGCAGGTATGTACATGGTTCCAGATTGTAAATCAAAAGCAGGTCTGAACGGAATTTTTATGTCGCCGAGTTCAAATTCATACTTTTGCTCTGTATGGAATAGATTCCCTTCCTTTTGAATTGTCCACCATGACGGTTTTTCGGTACCATCTGCTAAGCCGGCACAGAAGACATGCAAAGCATCATTAAAGTAGAATAATCCGGCAGGAGCTGAACCAACCTCGATTTTACTTAGAAGTTTTGCAAAAGGATTTTCTTTCTTATCCCAAATTGTAAGGGTACCGGGTACACCGTAATATTGGTCAAATGGACTCGCTGTGTAAAATAAATCATCTGATATGAATTCAATATCCTCAATTTTGTAATTACCAAAATCCTCGAATATATTCAGCATAACTCCGGTTTTCAAATCAAAAATCCTGACATCACCTGAATAAGTAGTAACATACAGAAAACCGTCTTTCACTTTTGACTCACGAGGTCCATCAAAGCCCGAAGTAGCTGTATGCCACGTAGATACTTCATGAGTACTCACATCTATTACTTTTATCCAATGTGACATATTGACTGTTACATAAAGCTTACCATCATGATAAATAATATGATTTGCAGAATTACCGACCTCTATATCATCTTCAAGTTCAAAGTCGAACATGTGGTTTATAGCTCCATACATAACATTTGAATTGTCAGAGCCGAAGTCACCCTGGTTTAGAATGGCGATACTTATTCCTTCCGGACCCGGGTAATAAATACAGTCAATTATATTCTTTCCCCCTTGGACAGTTTGCAATATTTGACCGGTCTGAAGATTCATTACTTCCACTTTACCGTTTTCACCTGACTCTGAGGCTACTGTAATCAATAAGTGTCCGCCGGCAAAGTGCACACTTTGAGCATCTATATATGCTAATTCCTCATCATCATAATCTTCTTCGTCCAAATCTAATGATACTATTTTGCCAATCATCGGTACGTAAAGTATATTTGTCACCGGATCGTGTGCAGGTCGGAGTGGTGTATTTTTTATAAAGCCGTCGAAGTGCATAACCAAGCGGGGGGGAGTACCATGGGAGTCAATTATCCACCATGACGAACTTTCATCACCCTCGTTAACCTCATAATTAAAGTTTAAGTCCTGTCCCGCACAGAATATATGCAGTTTTCCCGATGATTCATCTTTAAGTACTTTTAATGGACTTAAACCATCAAATTTTAAATTAAATGAATCATAGTAGAAACCATCATAAGCCGATAATGAGATAGATAGATATAGTAGAGCAATAATAGCAATAACAAAACGCTGCATTACGATTACCTCGTTAAATAAATGAAAAAATTACGATGTGAAAATGGAGAGTATTTTTCTTTTTCGCCATGGAGGCAATCCTTTCTATTTTCTCATCGTGTTTGTTGTCGCAAACTAGTCAATGAGCAAAACATTAAGCAGATATTCTGACTTGCCTTCATCCTCTTTTCCCGCCTTCCCATGTTACTACACAGTGGCTTACTCTCATTAGAGTCAGGGAAATTTGTCCGGCTTCACAGCGGCGCAACCGTGCAGGATTCTCACCTGCTTCCCTTTAAAGCTGTCCAATAAATTGACACAGCTACACTTAAAGTTCTAAATTCAAAAATATATAAAATTTGTGAAATACCAAAAATTTCGCTCAAATTATTACTCTTTTACTTTCATTACATAACAAATCTTATATTAATATTTATGAAATAGTAACTAAATCAAATTTCATTTGTTATTATTAATGACTTAATTAACAAATTTTAAAAGGTGATTATGATTAAAATAATCTATAGTATTTTTTTGACTTGTTTTGTATTTTTCATTTTTTCATGTGCTGACGGTATTGTAAGCGAATGTCCAGATGATAGCTCTCCTGTTGTACGTGCAACTTTCAGTTCGATTCAATCTGAGGTTTTTGACAAAAGCTGTGCCGGTTCCGATTGTCACGGAGGTACAAATCCAAGTGCAGGACTAAGACTTGCCGGAATAAACAGCTATGACAATATCGTTAACAAAGAGGTATTCGGCATGATGTTAGTAAAACCGGGCGCATCGGAAGAAAGCTACCTTTTTGCCAGGATAAGCTCAGACATTACATCATTGCAGATGCCGCCTACCGGCAAATTACCCAGGAGTGTCATTGATTCAATAAGAGTCTGGATTGATAATGGCGCTCTCAATAATTAACACTTTGAAAATTCTAAATATAGGTGAATCATGAAAATAATAAATCATATTATATTCTTGATACTTGCAACTACAATTTTGTACTCCGCCGAGTATCATGTAGATAAATCAAACAAGAATTTGGTCAGATTCATATCTGAAACTCCTATTGAAAATTTTGACGGTAAAACTGATAAAATTGACGGTTATTTAGTAGTTGTCAATCAAGATAATCTTTCAAATTCGGAATTGTATTTTGAGACGGAAGTTGGAACTTTCGATACAGGTATAGGCTTAAGAAATCGGCACATGCGAGAGGATTACCTTCATACAGATAAATATCCCCTTTCACATTTTACAGGAAAAATTACAGATAGTAAACAGCTGAGTGAAACAGAATTTGACATTACAGCATCAGGCAAGCTCTATCTGCATGGTGTAACAAAGGATGTGAAAATAAGCGGAAAGATTTATAAGTTGAAGGATGGTTTCAAACTAAAATCTGACTTCACGGTCAAGTTGCCTGATTACAAGATAAAGGTTCCGAAATTTATGTTTGTCAGAATCAGTGAAGAGATTAAATTACAATTAGACTTTAATGTTAAATTAGCAGAGTAAAATATTTATATGAACAAGATTACAATTATCATCATTTTATTATTGTCATCAACAGCTATGTTAAGCCAAACAAAATGGCAGAGGTCCGAGCCTATTCAAGAACATGTCAGTATATTCCGTTCTATCGAGGCATTGAGCCTCCCTACAAGTGAAACTATGCAGAGTGGAGATATTTATTTCCATATCTCTCACAAGTTTCTAATACCTGTATCCGAAGGAGCCGAAGAACTGTTCGGATTTGACGGAGGTATAAACATGCGTCTTGCGTTAGGATACGGAATCACTGATGATATTTTTGCGAGCTTAGGCAGAACAAATTTGGACGGAAATATAGATTTACAAGTCAGAGCTAAGGTTTTTGAAGGCAGAGTTATTGACATTCCACTCGGTATTTCTATCAATGGAGCTCTTGCATATAATTCTAAGGTCAGTATAGAGCCTGAGGATAATTCAAGACTTTGGCAATATTATGCACAAGTCATAGCCAATACAAAGATTGGTAAATTAGGATTAGGTGTAGTACCTTCCTTCCTGTATAATTCCAATATGTATTGTAGTGAATGTCAATACACATGGACGCTCGGCTTATACTCCCAATATTTCTTCAATGAGCGTTGGAGTATCATCGCCGAAGCTAATCCTACTCTAAACGGCTGGAGACAATATTACGATACTTATTCCATTGGAGCTGAAGTCGAGACAGCCGGACATTTTTTCAAAGTATTTCTCAGCAATAATGTATATACTAATATGAGTCAATTTCTTGGCGGAGCAAGGGATGCTTTTGATAAAGGTGATATACATATAGGATTTATCATTACAAGAGTACTTTAGCAAACCGATAAGTGCAACAAATATAATATATATCCGAGAATGATTATAATTTGAACATAGTATTTACAAATTATTTATTTTATAATCATTATGAAAATCTATAAGCTTTACAGGAAGCAACAAATTCCTGTAAGTATTCAAGCAGCATGGGATTATCTTTCCAATCCACAGAATCTTTCGGAAATAACACCTCCGAACATGAACTTCACTGTCACATCTAAGCTACCTGAAAAAATGTACGCAGGATTAATCATAACCTATAAGGTAAGCCCGCTTTTTTCTATTCCGATTACTTGGGTCTCCGAGATCACTCATATTGATGAGCCATATCATTTTGTTGATGAGCAAAAATTCGGTCCCTATTCATTTTGGCATCACAGTCACCGATTAAACCAAATTGATGATGGAGTCATAATGGAAGATATTGTTCATTACAAATTGCCATTAGGGTTAATTGGTAACCTGTTCGGCAGACCCCTTGTAAATCCGAGACTTGAGAATATATTTAATTACAGAGAAAAAGTATTGGATAAATTATTCAAGTGAATATCATTCATTTACATTATAATACATTCATCATGAGTAAAATAAATATTATCAATCCCAGTGCAATCCTATAAGCTATGAACAAATAAGTAGAGTTCTTTTTCAAGAAGTTTATTAGAAAATGAATAGCCCAGTATCCGCTAATGCCTGAAACCACTGTGGCAATGATAATGTTTAACGCATCGTCCGGGCTTAAGTAGTCTAAGGACTCCTTTACTCCGAGTAAACCACTTGCCAAAATAGCAGGGATACTTAATAAGAACGAGAACCTTGCAGAGGTTTCCCTGTCCATTCCCAGGAATAAACCGGCAGTAATAGTAGTACCCGAACGAGAGGAACCGGGAATCAACGCCACACATTGAGCCATGCCCACCATAATCGAGTCAAACAAACTTATCTTTTGCATATCCTTTTTGAATGATGCTGATTTTTCTGCAACGAACAAAATAACACCTAACACTATAAGACTTGAAGCTATCACACTCAATTCCTTAGTAAAGCTGCCTTCGATGAAATCTTTGAACATAAGCCCGACGATAACAATAGGTATAGTACCGGCTATAATCATCATTCCGAGACGCGAATCAAGGCTCTGATTAGAAAATGATTTCCTCTCAGCACTAAAATTTTCCTTTATGAAAGAAAACGGAATAGAAACGATTTCTCTCTTAAAATACACAAACACAGCAGCAAGAGTGCCTAACTGAATCATTGCAATGAACGAGGTCCACCTTTCAGGATTATCTTCTGAAATCAGACCCATGATTTTTCCGGCTATAGTTAAATGTGCTGTACTGCTGATAGGAATAAACTCGGTTAAACCCTGAATTATTCCAAGTATGATAGCTTCAATAATATTCAATTCTTCTGCCTGTCAATAATGCTTTTAGAGTTTTGATAATTCCTCGATGGCGATTTTTTCTGCAATGTTCTTTAAATTATCAGTACCATCAGCATCATTTTCTTCAAGACTGAGTATAAAGCGGTAGCCGATGGCAAAGTAAACTTTTGCACTCTTGGAAGATTTGGAATATTCCTCCATAGCGGCAACATTATCATACTTATACTTGAAAGATTTTTGGAAACCGTCACTTGTTTCGGAGGATAAGCCGAGAGTTGCCCAATATGCGACACCTGCATACATTGCATAAGCTTCATTATAATCCATCAGGACAATTTTAATTAGTTTGTTCTGATTTGACTCTGACACAAATTCCTGCTCAACAGTTGACATCGAGAAACCGGTTAGATTTGTTGACTGACCTTTAGGTTCACCGCCGGAGAAGCCGGGGATAGATTCAGGCAAGAATTTCGCAAGTTCATTGAAGTGTAAAGCAGTAGTATCACCTTTAGCTTTTCTTTCCTTTAAACGTTTTTCGGATTCATCAATTGATTTTCCCATTTCTTCCATTGCTTCCGGGGCATTTCGGATAACTTCGGCAGCATTTCTCAGCTCATCAGCTTTTTCTCCGCATGATGCTAACAGCAGAACTGCTAACAATAAAATGTTAATTTTCAACATAATAAAAAGTCCCTGAAAATTTGTAAAATTATGAATTTGAATATAAATCATTTATTTCAGATAACAAAAGATTTTTTAAAAGTTCGTAGCTTTCTCTGTCTATTTTATATTCAATAAGTGATAATTCAGCGGTGCCCAATGCGAAAAGTAGATATGCTTTAAGCTCTGACGGATGCGATTTGAGTGAAGATATATGTTTATTTATTGTTTCTACATCAAATCTTGCGATAGGACCTGTTAACGGCAAATCATCCAAGTCGAAAGAATTATTCAGAGCAGTCCTGCTTATATTCGGTATAAACTCATCGGGTGCGATGCCGGACTTTTCAGCTGTTTTATAAGCATATCTGATAGTCGGTACTAAATAATTTGATGCAAAGACAGCTGCAACATGATATAATTGCGGATTAAAATTCGATATTTCATCAACAAAATACACTTTCCCGTTCATATTGTTGACTAAACTTCTGATTTCTTCCTTAAAGTCAGGTGTAGATTCGGAAATCCAAGCTATCCCATCAAATATATCCTGATTATAACGATAAAATGTTTGAAAAGGATGCAGCTTTACAATAGCTTTTGCATGATTTTCAATAGGTTTTAATATATTGGAGTCAAAAACTCCGGAACAATGGATACAAATTGTATCAGATAGTTTATCACCGGATTTTTCGGCAAGTTCTGAAGCTAAATTCAGGATTTGATTATCCCTCACAGTCAAGAACAAGAAATCGGGGAATGTATCAATCCTGAATACATCGTGCAGAGCTTTTATTCCTATGTTGTGGAACTCTTCGTGATTCTTTTCCGGCTTGGTGATAACAAATGTATCTAATCCGTTTTCATGAAAGAATCTAACCAAGGCATTGCCAAGCTTACCTGCGCCAATGATACCGAAGGTCTTGTTCATATTATTTCTTGATAATATCGTAACTTTCCTTGGCATCTTTAATCAGCCATCCCATTTCATCAAGTTTACCTCTCAATTCATCGGCACGAGCAAAATCACGATTTTTCTTTGCATTCCATCTCTCCTCAGCCATGTCTGCAACATTATCAGGAACTGCCTCAGATGTCGTTTTGCTATCAAAGTCAAATACTTCAAAAATATTGTTTATATCATTAAAGAAGGACAATAATTCCAATCTGCTTTGAGAATCAAAATCAACAACTTCATGATTGTTTATATATGTAAAAATATGTGCCAATGCCTTAGGCGTATGCAAGTCTGAAGCTAATTCGGAGAAGACATTATGGCGTAAGGCAGAAACATCAGCCTTCTCGGAGCCGAGACTCAGCCCACTATCTAAAAGCTGATTAATAAAATCCTGTATTCTTCTCCTTGCTTTCTTCTGAGCGTCAACTCCTGCAAATGTAAAGTTATATTTTGTTCTGTAATGGGTTGAAAGCATTGCAAATCTAATGTCCAAGGGGTCTAATCCCTTTGCAATTAAATCTTGCAAGGTGTAGAAATTTCCGGCAGATTTCGACATTTTCTCACCTTCAACTTCCAAGAATTCATTATGCATCCAATAGTTAGTCGGTTCACAAGCATATCCGGCTTTACTCTGAGCGATCTCATCTTCATGGTGCGGAAATTTCAAATCTACTCCTCCGGTGTGAATATCGAACGGCAAACCAAGCAATTCGTATTCCATAGCTGAACATTCAATATGCCAGCCGGGTCTTCCCGGGTAGTTATTGCCGTCAATTTCAAAATCCCAAAACGGCTCGTCCTCTTTTTTTTCTTTCCAAAGAACAAAATCACTTACACTGTCGCGTTCATACTCATCTGCATCAATTCTTACACCGGATTTAAAGTTCTCAAAATCTATTTTAAATAATTTGCCATAAGTGTCAACCTTTCGCCATTTTGAGACATCAAAATATACTGAACCGCCTGAAATGTAGGCAAAACCATTTTCAATAATTCTTTTAATTAAATTCTGCATCTCATCTATAAAATCAGTAGCTGACGGAAGTGCGTAGAAATGTTCTACATTAATTCCGAGTTTGGTGATATCCTCAATAAACACATCTTGATAATACTCAGTAAATTTCTTTAAATTATCCAAAGGTGAATCGGTCTGTGCTCCCATTTCATCAAGCCATGCTTCGGAACCAAGTCGGCTGTCCCGTATTGTTTTATCGTCAATATCAGTTATGTTCATAACCCATTTGACATCATAAGAACCAGCAACACGCAAGACTCTTTGAAGCAAATCAGCAAATAAGAATGCTCGCATATTCCCGATATGTGCATTATTATAAACAGTCGGACCACATGAATAAAGCTTGACTTCATTACCCGATACGGGTGTAAACAATTCGGTTTTTTTTGTGAGTGAATTATATAAATTTATGTCCATCTCAATACCTTTTATTCTTTCCAAACAAAATCAAATAAATAATACGAAGCTAAAATCATCAAACCTGAGTAAGAAAACAGCAACTGGAAATCATTGCGTGCTTCAGAAAAATCAGCTCCTACAAATGACTGCACCGTTGTTTGTATTCCAAGAATTATCACTGGAAGAATTATTGGAAACGAAAGTACAGGGAATAAAGCGTTCTTTGAATTGGCTTTTGCAATTAGTGCAGAAATTATAGTCGTGGCTGCTGCAATGGCTATACTTCCCATAAATATGGAAAATATAAATACCAAAGGAGATTTTAACTCAATATTTCCTACAAACATAAAGAATAAAATCACAGCTGCAAGATTCAAGGCAATACTTAATAAAATGTTAAATATCAATTTCCCGAAATATATAGAAGCAGAACCTGCTATCAGCTTTAAATATAAGGAAGTGCCTCGTTCTTCTTCTGACACAAAAGTCTTAGACAAACCTGTCATTGCTCCGAAAAACATAACAATCCAAAGAATTCCGGCAGCAGTTTCCGGGCTGAGTACATCGCCTGAAGTGGCAAAGACAATCATGGTGATTGTGGTCAGGACAAATAACATGATAGCGGAAATAGCATATCTTGTCTTGAATTCGCTGAAAATTTCTTTACGAAGAACAGCTATCGAACGATTTGCAAGCGACATTTGATATTCCTGACTTTATAATTGATATTTAATACCGAATATTAATGATACGCTGTTTACCGTCCATTTTCCATCATCTATGATATCGAAGGGGTAGAAGTTGTAATTTGCTTCCAAAAATGTCGAGAATCTCTCATATATCGGAACCGATGCACCTATTCCGCCGAACAATCCTAAATGCAATGTTCTGAGAGAACTCAGCTCATTATCGTCTAAAATTATTTCGTTATCACCGTTGGAATATACAAAATTATCCGGTGTAGTAATTTTTCTCATAAGTTCAATATCATTATTCATCAGGTAAGATACATGAATACCGCCGTTGAGATAAAAATAATTACTTAAGAAATATTCGGCTGCTAAAGCAAGGTTAAGAGAATATCCATCCAATCGAAGATAGTGGGTTTCTTGAAACGGCACAAGACCACCAGTGACAGGGTCACGCTTTGACGAGATAATACTGTCGGGAGCCTCTATAGTACCCCCATAGTTTTCCAATGAGAGCCGTGCCGATACATTGAGATTGTATTTGATTTTATGAGCTAAGTAAACACCTGCTATACCTCCGGTACCCGAGGTTGACTCAAAATTTCCCGGGATTGAAATATTTCCTGAGCTTGAAAAATCAACATTATGATTTTGTAAAGAATATTTTCCGAAGGCACCTACTATTAAGCCGGGCTTAGGAATACAGGATGTGATAAAACCGGGATTCAACATGAATTCATATTGACCTGTACTCTTATTTATAGAATAACAAAGAGTATATTCAGTAACATTATCTGCTAAATCGCTCACAAAGAAATGCAGTTGTCCGGCTGTGAGTTTGTTTAAGGGTATGACTTCCACAGGAAGTTGCAGCATGCCTTCAAATAGCTCTTGATGCTTAATAACAATTCCGGTACTATCTGCTATATTAAAGCTTTTAATTCCCAAATCATCAACCTTGTCATCACGTAGGATAAGAGAAGTTTTTCCGTCTGCAATTTTAATTTCTGCACTTGGCGGAATTGTATCGGTTATAGGAACATACTCAAGGAATGACTGACCACCCATATTACCATAAGCGTCATAAGCATCTACATTATCACCGAATCCGAAACCATAAGAGTACATACCGAAGGGTTCACGTCCTGTCAGGAAATGTGTACCAAAAGGCACCTGAATATAGGCAATCGAATATCGACTTATTCCAAGTGGTTTAAACTTCTTCGGGTCTATACGTTTGTCATTAAGCTTCATAGTTCCAATTGAACGTGTGGGGGTTACTACATTAACATAATGATTCCAACTGCCGTTGACAGGAGTAGCGAATCTGTATGAACTTAAAAACTGTTGAGTAGGACTGATAAGCAGCATCATAGGGTCTCCTATGGAGTCACCGTTTTCGTACCCTTGTGAGTATTGTGCCACAAGTACAGGCTTATCTGCTGTAATCTGCAAATCTTCATTTGTATTTCTTTCGAAATATTCACCTGCTTTCAAAGTAGCTATTAATTTTGAATTTTCAAATACTTTTGTATCATCATTGTGAGCCAATACTCTGTAAGTAAAAGTAGATCGCCCTTGGAGCCTGCCGATATAGAAATGCTTACCCCAAGAATTAACCGGAGGAATTTGTTCAACTATATGATTGCATGCTTTGATTTTCGGTGGTCCAACAGGAACATAAGTACATTCGTGACCACTAAAAACAGCGATGTTTTTATTAGCTTTAATATGAGTTCCTGTTAAATCAACATCACGCTCACCAATTCGCAACTGACGAAGTTGCATTCGATTAGTTTCCGAGCGTACCTGATAGACATCCCCTTTATTTAAAGTAACAGTAAAACTTTCTGATTTTTTCTTACCTTTAAATGTCAGAGCAGAAGGGGTTATGTTGACTAAGGTATTATCATCTACAGCTACTATTGCAAAAACAGGCGATAACTCTTCTGCAACATGATAACACATTACACGATATTCGTCACCTAATACATGGTTGGGTAAGCCCAGATATGTATCCGTTGTTTGATAGCGTCTGTTCAATCCATAAACAGAGACAGGATTGTCGGAGGACACTCTTACAGCAAGCCGACGTTCTATTACTTCCGAACTTCTTACCATCATTTTATCGCTGAGCAAAAGACTTCTAACCGTGCCGGCCGGAACAAACAATGTTTCCTGATACTTTAATGCAGGACATTCAATAATAACATTTGCATCATTATCACCGGTAATGAACAATTCCAGAGTAAGTGCATTCTTCGGAGAAGAAGGTTCTTCTCTGAAATTCATCATGAATGTCAACCAAAACTCTGTACCTACCGGTTTTTTTATCTTCAGTTCATGACCTTCTTCCGGTGCTTCCTGAGCAACAGTAAATGAGCTGATGAGTATCAATAATAAAAATGATATTAAACTATTTTTCAATTTGTTTACTTATTTAATATACATAAAGTTTGTTTTATATACACCGGATTCAGTCTTTAGGACTATATAATATGCTCCGGACGACAATTCCCATGAATACGGCTGTAATGTGAGAGTATAATTTCCGCGTTTTAGTAGAACTCCGTTATAATCTTCTATTGTCTCGCCTTGTTCATTCGTAATCAATACTTTGAATATCTTGTTAATCCCACTGTCATCAAGTATGCGACGACCGCTGAGTCCAAATACTGAAAAATTTATTTCAGAATCCTTATTTATACCAAAGGGAAAAGTTGTATAGTCTGAAAACGGGTTGGGTCGGTTCTGTCCCAAGCCTTCACTTATTCCGGGCACGACAGCAAAACTTTTTACATTGATCCTACCTTCTCTAAAAACCGATTCCGAAAAGTCACTGTCGTCAATCAACACCTTTACAGGCTTAAGTACGGTAGTTGTATCGGCACCTGCTAATCCTTCCACAAATATATTTGCAACAGTACTTTGAATATTTTGCTTAAAATATAACTTAACAGTTAATATAGCTTTTTCGATATTTGTTAAATCAGAAGTTACACGGAAAGAGTCGAGGATAGCATCCTCTGTTTCAAAATGGTCTTTAATATCTAATACGTATGCATTGTATTCAAAAACAGACTCAATAATTCTGCCCTCTACATCAAGAGCATCAATCTTGATTCCGATATTATTGATACCGCCTCTATTAATTGATGTATCCGGAACGGATACTTCCAATGTCCCGGCACTAAGAATTTCAGTGCTATATATGAAGTTAGCAAACAGAATTAAAATTTTAAAGTAATATCTCATGTCCGGTATCAGAAAATACATAATACACAAAAATAATATATAAAAAGTAAAATGACGAATATTTATACAATTTGTTCTTTATCAGGTCTTCTGCTTCTTTTTCTTTGCAGCCGGGAAGAGTATATTATTTAAAATTAATCTGTATCCCGGAGAATTCTTAAACAGATTCAAGTCGGTTGGCGGATCTCCGATACGGTGAACATAATCCTCGGGGTCGTGTCCACCATACCAAGTGAAAGTTCCGCGTCCGACATTTCCATGTATATATCTCACTTCCGGTGAACCATCTTTAATAGCAAGAATTGTAACAGTATTCTTTATGAATTCTTTATCGAAAGCTGTTGTTTGGCCAAGAAAACCCTTAATCACGTTCACATGATTTTGGGTTAACATAGTTGGTACAGGGTCATACTTTGCAGAGAACTCAAATAATGTGAACCAGTCTGCATCCGGATTAGTGATATTTTGAGCTCCAATATCAATATTTGAGAACTCAACCTCAGTAGGGTCCATAATCAATGAAAAATTTTCAAAAGCAAATGTATTATTAAAATTCAACTTGTCATTGGCATAATAATCAGCGGGAGTTCCATCAAACATAGCATCACAAATATCTGTACCTGTAGCTGCTAAGGCTATATCAAATGAGTCTGTCGCAGTACACATGGCAAACAGGAAGCCACCTGAAGCTACATATTGTCTGATTTTCTCTGCGACCGCTTTTTTCAATTTGCAAACATCAGAAAATCCTAATTTCTTAGCCATACTTTCCAGTAAAGCTACCTGTTGTATGTACCATGGAGCGTTTCTGTAACTAACCCAGAATTTGCCGTGTTGTCCGGTAAAATCCTCGTGATGCAGATGTAACCAATCATAATCTTTCAACTTACCCTCCATCACCTCTTCATCCCAAATAATATCATGCTTGACCTCTGCATATTCCATAGCCATCCTCACCGCATCGTCCCAAGGCTGCACACCGGGCGGAGCGTAAACAGCTATCTTAGGAGCTTTTTCGAGCTTCACAGCTTCCATGTTAACTCCCTCTTTTCGAACTTCTACGAGAATATTTTCACCGGCATCATTGCTGATTCTCTCAAAGAATACACCTCTGATTCTGCATTCAGTTGCTAGTTCGTCATTATAATCAAACAAAAAGGAACCGCCTCTGTAATTCAATAACCATTCTGCAGTGCCTCCCTTTGTAAGGTGCCAATATGTGATACCGTATGCCTTGAGATGGTCAGTTTGGGATAAATCCATAGGTATCAACAATTTTTGTGATACTGCCGTACTTAGGAATAAAAATATGAATGTATGAAAATATAAGATTGATTGCCAAATTTTCTTCAAATTACACATTGTAACGGTATAATTAATTTATAAACCAATGAAAATAGTAACGTATAAGCCTCTCAAAAATTCTTATTCAATTATTTATACACTAAAAAAAAGCCGCCCTTTAGGAAAAGAACGGCTTTAAGATTCTTACATAAGAATGTTATTTGATAACATTCAACTTCTGAGTAATTACAGCATCACCGCTTGAAAGTACAACTGTGTAAGTACCGGAAGTCAGTTCTGATAAATCCAAATCATAATTATGAGTTCCTGCATTCAGCGTGCCGTTAAAGATTTCGGCTACAACTTTACCATTGACATCATAAACAGAAAGGACAACATCCATATCATTGCCGAGATTTACTTCTACTACTGTTGCATCACTTGCCGGATTAGGTTTAACCTCATCCAGCGACAAGCTGCCGTTGATACTTGTCAAAGTAACAACTTTTTCGTCACTGTAATCAAAATTACCATCTCTGTCAATCATCTTAAGTCTGTAAACATAAGATTTACCCATTTCTACTTTGGAATCAATAAATGGTCCGTAGTAAGAAGTAACACTGCTGTTTCCTGCTGCGGCAACTTCTTCAATCGGAAGGAAGCTTCTGCCGGATTCGGTGTAATTACTCTTTTCGATAACAAACTTAGAAGAGTTGATTTCACTAACAGTTGACCAGTTAATATCTACACGGTTACCGACTGCTTCAGCATCGAATCCGAGTAATTCCACGGGATAAATATTACTTCCGTTGTATGTAGCATCATCAAAAAATGCTCTGATGATATCATCGAGATTACCGAAATGTCTCCAGTCAATACCTGCAAACAATACATTATACTGAGTAGTAGTAGTAGCAAGAACCGCTATTCTGTCAGCATCAGCTACTTGTTGACCAGTGGTATCATTTATATGAGATTTATAAATCATACCTATTCTTGTAATACCGGTACCCGGATTACTTTGTCTGTTAGCAGCTACTCTCGGTACATCATCACCGAAGAAATCAGTAGATCTGATTTGGAATTCAAAATCCCTGCCGATAAGTCTTCCGGTAAGGTCCTTACCATTGTAATTTCCGCCCGGATCCATCGGATTTTCAGGGTGTCCAATACTTGCAAACAAGTTATTTGTCAACCAATCCGGATAATAAGGAGTTTCATTTCTGACGACTTCTTGGCTTCCGATGAGCAAATTCTTTTTATCGTTGATAGTACCTGCATTGAGGAATTGCTCAATTTGGTCTCTGTCATATCTTGTAAGTCTCTTAGGCATCAAATCAGTGCCAAAATCATGTCCGTCAGACCAGAGTAGTGTTCTGTAAATCGGATAATTAATGGAACGAGGTTCCCATCTTCTTCTGTCAAAAATGTCAATATCAACTCTCGGATCTTCGAGGTCAAGATTGATATACCAGCCTAAGCGATAGAATGTTGCTTTTAAGCTGTCCAAATTGAGGTTGCCTGCGATTATGTCAATCGGGTCAAAAGATTCCAATGCACTTGTTTTGATATTCTCTGCAGAAACCATAAGTTGAATAGGACTCTTCTGAATGTAAAAACGTACTGTTTTTTCAATCTTATTATTTTCGTTGAACTCATCATCCTGTAATGATATTTCAAGTTTATACAATGGAGTAACGTTAGCTTCCATCACCTTGAACTGCTCAGGAATATTATAGTTCATATTTCTCAATTCACCGTAAGTTCTCGGATAGAACTCATAATTGAGCGGCGGATCATTGATACCGTCATTAGTACGGAAATCAACAAGCAAGTCATCAGAGAAAAGGATATCTGTCATAGGAACTGTAACAGTAGGTCCTTCTTGAACAAAGTCACCTGCAGGATTTTCACGGAATATTCTAAGGCTTGCATTCTGTGTTGAAATCGGCAACTGACCATTATTCCTGATAATACCTTTAACGGCAACAGGAGCAGCTGTCATAATATATTCCGACTCACTGAACGGAAGCGGTGGAGTAGCTTGATAAGCTCCGGGCGTCAAAAACGCTACAGCTTCGCCGTCTCTGCCAAAAGTTCTGCCACGGAATTCAACAGCACCGATGTCATATTTTTCGCCGGCTTGACCACGTAATATACCGTCAATATCTACTTCATTACCTTCAATTTTGACACCGCGGTTATTGAGAATTGAACCCATAGGATAAGGATCTGACTTAACTCTCAAATTGAATGGTGATAAACCGGTCAACTCGAAATCTTGTGAGAAATTACCGACAACAGAGTTGAAATCTTGCTTAGTCCAGTTCTGCCATTGGGGTAATGTCGCAAATTCTGTCTTATGACCAAACTCAATTACTCTACCTACTTCATCAGTTTCGATGAATCTGTATATTGATGAATTAGGAGATGTAACATAGTAAGCATTTCTGTCGGATACAAATCCGCCTTTTGTGGAATGAAGACCATAAACAAACACAGCGCTTGTATTTGGGTTATTCGGGTCAATTTGTTGGTCATTTACTTCAATTGCATTATTATACAATCTGGCACCGGTAGCGTTAAACAGCGATATACCGATTACTGAGCCGGTATTCATTGCGCCGTCGGATGATAATATAACAGTGTTATTTGAAATAAGGTCATTTCTTGTGGAATAGTCGGTGAACTTTGGTTCAAATGTCATTGAATTCCAATTGTAACCGTCTTTTCTTTCTGTTGATACCATGATAGCATTAACATGAGCATCATCCGAGAAAGTTTCAAATCCCCAAATCAAGTTGTTGATGATTTTGAAATTTTCTTCTTCATCAGGTGATGAGTATGGTTCATCAAGGTTGAAGTAATCATTTCTGACTTGAACGATACTTATACCGAACAGACTGTTGAAACCGCGTACATTGCTAATTTCATTTGAAGAGATGTTCAATCCGATACAGTTATATCCTGACATTGAACCGCGTGCTTCGCCACCGGCGGCAATAGCTGCCGAATAATTACCGCACACACCGGCAATACCGTAAATTCTATTGCCGAATATTTCTGAGTTCATTTCATATCCAAGGAAGATACCGGCTTTACCGATATTATGGATAATATTGTTGTTAAATTTGTTATTACTGTTGTAGTATTTCTGGTATTCGAATTTACCGAAATTAATCAGAGGACCGATACCGAGAGATACGATACCGTAACCGAATTTTTGGATTTCATTTCCGGAGATTACGATATTTGAGTTAGTCAAAGTATCAAGTTTAAAAATATTAGTATTTAATACAGGATCTTTCGGAGGAATGTTTCTTAACACAACACCTGCAGTATAAGTACCGTTATCGTTAATATCTTCTTCGTAATCAAACCTATTCAAGAATGAATTAAATGTACTCAAAGGAAGCACACAATCATTTGATAATGCCTGAAGAACACCGTCTTCGATTAAGAGATTCTTAATCTGAATATTATTAGCACCGGTACCAAGATAGAATACTGAACGGAACGGACTGTTAGTACCTATTGTAAATCTTAGAGAATTCTTAGTCCCACCGTCAAAAATTATATTCTGAGGTGCATTAGCATAGTCCGGAATAAGTGCAGTATTTACATCATGAACCGGAGCTTTCGGGTTTGACGGGAAGCTCGATTGTCCGAAATAAACGCCGATACCTGTTGCCGAATATAAGCTTATAAGAACACTGCTTCTTGTAGCATGTTGCGGGTCAATAGTAAATGTAACCGAGTTACCCGGTTTGTCGAGTCCGATGATTGCCGAACTGAAATCAATAGCCGGAGTACTGAGTCCCGGATTACCTTCTACATAAACTTCATCTTTCAGCAAGAAAGTAACCGGACCTGAAACACCTTTTTCATAAAGTGCGGCAACTGCATCTGCTATAGTAGTATAATGTCCGCCGGATTTGCTGATTGAATAAATACCGCTAAGTCCGGGTTCGACTTCGAAAGTGAAATTGATTATGTTGTTGCTTGGTACTTCGTCTAACTCGGCATAGACTTCGACTGACGCAGCAAATGTTCCGGTAGTAACAGGTATAAAAGGGATTTCCCAAACCAAATCAGCTTCTCTTACTATACCACTCGGTAAATCTTTCAGAGGAGCAAGTTCATTATAGACTTCAGTACCTTGTGGGTTCTTGACAATAAATCTTGCATAAGTATTAGAAATGTCAGAAACTCCATTGTTGCGGAATCTTGCAGCCAAGCGAGTCGGTCTGTTGACATATACAATACCGCCGGGGATTGGATTTAGACCGGCTAAAGCTTCAGCTTCGATTTGATAAGCAACTTCAAAGAATTTCTTCGGATCATTTTCACGAGGAAATACATTGTTTGTAGTGTATGCATCCATCTGTGGGTTACGTAAGTTAACCGTAACCTTTATGTCATGGATTCCGATTTTCTGCGGTGAGAATAATTCAGGGAAAGTATATTCTCTTTCTTCATTAAAAGGTAATGGGTCATTCTGAATATCAAATACAGCCGATACTGTATAAGTAGAGCCATCCTCATGTGTAATCAAAGCATCTGCGGTAAAGTAATCAATCGGATCGGCACCTTGGTTCTTAACAAGAACTTTTATAGGAACACCAGCACCGGAGAATTGATAAATAGAACCGGGATTAAATATTGGCTCCATGATATCTGTAATAGCGATATCAGTAGGAAAGGCAATTATAAATCTTGAAGTCTGGTAATCGGAATAAGGAGTACCGTCCAAATATTCAAGAATTGCATCTACTCTATATTCACCGCTTGGATAAAGTTCGTGGTTAGTCAAATCTAAAGCTCCGTCCGACAATCTGCCGGCCGGTCCTTTTGCGTGTGGCATAAGTACCCTGATAGCAGTACCAACCGGTTGCGGATTCGGCTCTACTCTTTCCGAAGAAGAAAGATCAGCACTGTTAATAGCCGTATATATTACCTTGCTGTCAGGATGTCCGATAGGACCGGTAATAGAATATCTGACAACAACGTTTTTGTTATCGTTACTCCTGCTTATTCTCACGAAAGGTCTGATATCGCCTTGGTAAACCTTACCTGTTGCCAAGACGTCATTTGTTGCAGGGTTAATACCGGACAATCTGGGTACTGAAGTAAGTGTAAATGAGCGACCTCTTGTAAAGTACTTTCTGACATCTTCAGATAAAAACGGCATAGCATTCGGGTTTGAATTGCCATAATAAAATATTGAAGGTATTAGTGGAGTTCTTGGTTCAATGTTTATGTATCTGTTTGTTCCGGCGCCCAAGAAATACAAGTATCCGTTTAATTCGGAATAACCGAATCCTGTCACATTATTATAGATTATCTTAATCTCATTTGTTGTTTCATAGAACTTGATTTGAGCATCGAAAGTATTACCACTGAAGTCATTAAGTAGTCGAGCACCTAAATGTTGAACTGTCAACACTCGGAAAGGTGCCACTCCCTCAAATTTATAAGAAAGAGAACCTGTGGTAAACAAATCTCGGTTATACCAAGATATGATGTTGGTCGTTGTCGGGAATCCCGGCAAAAAGTTGCCGCGAGGATCACGCTGTGTGTTTACAGATATAAAACCGTTCTCGTAAGCATATAAGTTGCTTACGTTCTGACCATCATAAATGAAATTGAACTGCATAGGTATTCGGAAGAAAAAGTCGTTCCCGCTTTTACTCTCAAGGGGGTCAACAAGAGGCGTCCAAATCTCTACGTCTTCTCTGATTAATGAGTTTTGTATCGTCTGACCGTATAAACCTACACTTGTCAGCAGTACAATCCCAAGAATCATCAAATTCTTCAGTAAAATGTTTGTTTTCACTACAAACCTCCAATATACATAAAACTAATTATTTAATTTCTACTTTAACTTATTTAACTCTTAAAAAACCGTGCCGAAGTCATCTATCATGACCAAAATTTTCAGAATACTGCAATCTCACATACATTTCTGAAAAATCTGCTATCAATCAAACTCCACACCAAATTTCAATCAACAAAAAATAATTTATAGAACGGTATCATTCTAATCTTACAAAATTAATGAAATTTATCAACAAAATAACAATATTATTGATAAAACCCGTAACTTACATCGGATTTGTTCCCGTCATTATTTCTCTATGTGACGTTTAGATTGTAATTATGCTCCTTCAGTTTTTCCAATTTTCAATATTAAACTTCTAATTACCAAAAAAATTGTCTATTTATACAAAATACGATATTAAATATAACAAGTCTATACCAGACTACAAAAATATTTTTGTTATTTTTACATTATCTGATTGTGAAAAGATTATTTTTATATTTTTAATGTGCAATTTATTAAACATTTGTGCAAATTTTAACACAACTTGGTTATAAAATGTCTAAAAGAAACGAATCAACAGATTCAGAAAAAGCTAAATTTGATGAACTCGAAAGCACACTGCGTCCTCATGATTTTGACGAATTTGTCGGTCAGAGGAAGATTGTTGATAATTTGAAAATCTTCATCAGTGCAGCCGTCAAGCGGGGAGAAGCTTTAGACCATGTCTTGCTGACAGGACCACCGGGTCTCGGTAAGACTACATTAAGCCATATTATCGCTAAAGAGATGAATACAAATTTGAAGATTACTTCCGGTCCTGTATTGGATAAGCCCGGAGATCTTGCCGGTCTTCTTACTAATCTTCAAGAAGGCGACGTACTTTTTATTGACGAGATTCACCGTCTCAATAATATTGTTGAAGAATATCTGTATTCTGCGATGGAAGACTATACTCTCGATATTATGATTGATTCCGGACCTTCAGCTCGTTCAATTCAAATTGGAATACCGAAATTCACCTTGGTTGGAGCCACTACACGTGCCGGTCTTATCACGGCTCCTCTTCTTAGTCGCTTCGGCGTAGTATCCCGCTTAGATTATTACGGTGCTGAAGACTTGCTTTTGGTTGTCATGCGTTCAGCTGGTATATTAAAAGTAGAAATTCACGAGGATGCTGCATGGGAAATTGCCTCAAGAGCTCGTGGTACCCCGAGAATTGCCAACAGGTTATTACGTAGAACACGAGATTTCGCACAAGTGAAAGGCGATGGTATCATCAACATAGATATTTCACGCTATGCCCTTGAATCTTTAGAAGTTGACCAATTCGGACTTGATGATATGGATAAAAGAATTTTACTTACAATAATTGAAAAATTCTCAGGAGGACCAGTAGGTTTGTCAACTATCGCTGCCGCTATAGGAGAGGATCCGGGTACAATCGAAGAGGTTTACGAACCGTTTCTGTTGCAACAGGGTTTTATTCAGAGAACGGCAAGGGGTAGGATTGCCACAGACAATGCTTACAAACATTTTAGTATTAGCCGATCAAAAGAAAATCAACTTCTCTTCTAATGAAAATTTATAGAATAATCGGATGTTACTTGGGTTGGTATGAAAATTTTCCCATCGAGCATTTATTTTCAATTTTTAATTATAAGGCTGTTCCCAACAGGAAATATCAATTATAAAATGAAATCATTGTTTACGCACAGGCATAAACCTTACACTCGTATTTTGACTTTTTTGTACCTGATTACTGTTTTTATTATATCATTATCTCTAAAAATGAATGCAAGTTCCGACGAACTCGTTGATATTTTAATCCTTGACAATGAAACAGGATTCCCTGTGTCAAATGCTACAATTAAAATAAATGATGTTTTAATTGCTCAGAGCGACAGTAACGGTAAGGCTTCTATTATTTTTTCGTCTGAAGAGATAATTATTTCAAGGCTGGGTTATACACCAGTAAATTTTAAATTTTCCGTTACAGAGAAGCAAGAAAAGCTAACGGTATATATGCATCCCGAAGGGATTAAATCTGCCAATGTCATTGTAACCGGGCATCTAAACCGGTCAGATTTCGACAAAATAAACAATGAGCAATATGCTTTAGAAGGTAATGATTTGAAGAGAAATATAAAACAAACCATTTCAGAAAGTATGATTGGAATGACAAATGTCAATACCGGCTCTATGGGTTCAGCAACATCGAAACCGGTGATAAGAGGTTTGGACGGAAATAGGTTACAGTTCCAATTGAATGAGACTGTTTTGGCAGATTTATCCGGAACATCATCAGACCATGCAGTTAATATTGAAGTGTCATCTGCTAAGAAAATTGAGTTGTTGCGAGGTGCCGATGCTTTGAGGAGAAGTTCTGACGCAGCCGTCGGTCTTATTAAAATAACGGATAATAGTATTCCTGCCGAAAAGGTGGAGAAATCAAATATTGATGCGATGCTGCTTGCAGAGAGTGTAAACAGTGGTGTATCAGGTGCATTATCTTATGATGTTTCTGCCGGTGATTTTGCATTTCACAGTGAAGGCTCTTATCGCAAACACGACAACCTATTGACGCCTGACAAAGAAGTCCAAAATTCGGGAGGCAAAGTATCGAGCATAACAATTGGTACATCATTGATATATGATAATTTCCTGAGCGGTATATCATTTTCAAATATAGAAAATGAATACGAAGTTCCGGGTGGTATAGTTGGTGCTCATCCTAATGGTGCTGATATTAGCATGACTATGAGAAGCATAAATTTTCGTTCAATTTTACATTCACACGGCAAACTATTCGACAATATTGAGCTAAATCTCTCACGTACGTATTATCATCACAAAGAATATGAATCAAGAGGTTTACTCGGAGCAGAGTTCAAAAGAATCAATTATGCAGTAAACCTTGATTTTGCAAAAAAATCATATGATTTGAATAATAACATTGATTTCGGCGCAGCTTACTTAATTAACGACTTTAATTACGGAGCATTCGTGTTTACACCTAATACTAAAACACATAAAGCAGCTTTGTACTATACCCAAAAATTAAAATTTGATTCTTTTTCCTTACACTATGGAGGAAGATTTGATTACGGGAATTTCCAAGCTCAGAACATTCACAAGAATGATGATTTCCAATCCCGAACTTTTTTTACATATTCTGCAAATATTTCTATATCAGGAAGAATTGACAAACATTCAGTTTTACTTATGCAAGCAGGGAAAAACAGCAGAATGCCCTCTATCGAAGAGCTTTACTCGAAGGGTCCGCACCTTGCTTCCTATACATACGAAGTTGGAAACGACAACTTAAAAGTTGAGGAGTCATATTCTATTGAACTTTCATACAATTACTCCGATGATTATTTTTCCTTTTTTACAAGTGCATATATATATGAATATACATCGTTTATAAGCTCTGTCAATACTGGTGATACTAACTGGGCACAAGTGCTGCCTATTTATACCAGTAGTGATGTAAAAGCAAGAATAGCCGGTTGGGAAAGCAGCTTCAAAATTTATCCTGTCAGAAAGATTGAGATTGATGCAAACTTTGCATTCAATTACGGTCAGAATCTAAACGACAACACTCCTTTAGCATTTTTCTCACCTCATATAGGCAATCTGAGCATAAAGTATAAACATAAAACATTTACGATTGGAGTAAATTCAAGATTTGCACTGAATCAAAATAGGGTTAACAGATTAGAAAAAGCTACTCCGGGGTATGTCATATATGGATTGTTTGCAGATTATAAATTTAAAATGGGGAGCAACTTTCACGATATTGGCATAGCTATAGACAATCTTTCAGATGCGCTTTATCGCAATCATCTTTCAAGATTGAAAGAGATATTGCCCGAAGCAGGACGCAACCTGAGGTTGATTTATAAATTCTATTATTGATATTCAAATTTTATTTTTAAATTTAGGATTAATTAAAATCCAATTTT
>Ga0172382_10003676_pt1 | contig 24070 bp, 26 predicted proteins | sample Leawel138RmetaG_FD_122245 | JGI IMG/M metagenome (GOLD analysis project Ga0172382, IMG submission 122245) | Leachate microbial communities from a municipal landfill in Southern Ontario, Canada - Leachate well 138R metaG | ecosystem: Engineered > Solid waste > Landfill > Unclassified | place... | reverse complement strand
GTGATGGGGCTCTGGTCCACACTGGAGCGGCCCTTCTCCACCGTGCCATCGACCGGCATCCGGTCTCCAGGCCGGACCATCACCGTGTCTCCCAACTGCAGTTGAGCAACCGGGAGAGTAACCAATTCCTCGCCCCTGCGCACCACCGCCTGACTGGGCATGAGCGCACCCAGCGCATCGATGGCGTTGCGGGCTCGATCCAGGGCGTAATGCTCTCCGGCGTGCCCCAGGGCAAACAAGAAAAGCAAAAAAGCGCCCTCGGCCCATTTGCCCAGGGCCGCCGCGCCGGCTGCCGCCGCCAGCATCAAGAGATCGGTATCGAAACGCCCCTTGAGAAGACCTGGAATCGCGTGGGTGGAAATATCGTAGCCGCCGGTCAGATAAGCCAGGAGGTAGCAAACTAGGGCTGCGTTGGATGATAGCCCCAGGAAAGTCTCCCCCACCCAACCGGACAGAAAAAACAGCCCGGCCAGGGCCACCAGGATGAGGGTCCATCGCTCTTTGACCCAGGGGGGCAAAAACTCCGGTACCTTGCCGTGCTGACAGCCCGGACCGTGACTGTGGCTGTGGCTGTGATGATGCTCGTCGTGATCATGACCATGGTGATGGTGATGGTGATGGTGGTCGTGATGATGCCCGCAAGTTCCCGCGCAGGTCGTGACTTGTCGAGCCTCCACTCCGCTGTCGTGGAGTATCTTCTCCAATCGAGCAGCATCCAGATTATCGGAATCGTAGGCCACCGAAACGATGGAAGAGGCCAGGTTGACGTTGGCGTGCAGAACACCCTGGAGTTCGCCGAGGCGGCGTTCCAGGCCCCCGGCCAGGTCGGCCGAGTGGGTGGTGAGGATCTGAAACCGCCGGTGCTGGAAACGCCCGTCCAGCTCTCCACCCACCTCTCGAGCCATCCGCTCAACCGAACTGACCGTGACCAAATTGGGATCGAAATGAAGACAGAGCCTGGGGGGGGTTTCGGTGAGATGGACCTTTTGAATTCCGGTCCGTACCGAAAGCATCCGCTGCAACTCCTCCAGGCAGTGGCCGCAATCCTCCTGGAGGAGGACCGATGCTTCAAGCTGGACGGAGTGCTCGTCACTCATTGGGAGCCTCACCGGCCGGGCGATTCATAATTGAATAGGTTGGCTAGTGGAATCCGGGTTCCTGGATGGGAGTCGTTTCCTACCAGGCCACAGAGGATCTAGGGGTGGATCCTCAGCTGGCCTTGCGCTGGTCCAGGAACACCTGAAACTCAGCTTCGTCCATGGCCTTCTTGACCTGAGGTGGAGGCAATTGCTCCAGATTCTTAAACATCTTGTCCACCATCTCGTAACCTGTGGGATCGACCTGTTGGAGCCGGCTGTTGCTGTAGTTCTGGTGCATCTGTATATATTCACGCACCGACATCCCCTCCATGGCGATCTCTTCTTGCAGCCCTTTTTCCACCAGAGGGTGCAGCGCCTCATCGGCCACCAGGTAGGCGGTGGTGTTTTCCGCCAGATACTCAGAAGGATCGAAGGTCGCGTAGTCGCGCACGGCCTGCTTGGTAGCCTTGGCGATCCGGTGCGCACCCTTCCATTCGCCCTGCTCGCTAACCTCACCCATAGAGGCATCCAGGGCGTGAGCGAATTCGTGGATCAAGACGAAGGGCGAGAGATCGTCGTCCTCCATCCCCAAGACGTTGGCCACGGTGTTGTAGGCTCCCACGACCCGGGGATCGGGCAGGGTGGGCATGTAGTTGGGGAACTGGTCGCCGCTGTCTTCATCATACACTTCCAGTCTGGTGCCAAACTCGGCCACGCGCTTCAGGGCCGACTCGGGATAGACGCTGAGGGCCTCGACCACGTCACAGACAGCTTCCTCATCGGGAGCCCGTCTGAGCATAGAGCGGATGATTTTGTCCTTCTCAGGAGTGTACTTCTCTTTCCCTATCTCCATCATGTCTTGAGGTTGACAGCCGCACTCGGTAGAGACGGGCCTGGTGGAGGTGGGAGACGACCTGTGGGTTAGCTGGCTGGATACAATTCTCACAATCCCATAACACCAGACCGGGCCACAAAAGTCTTTGCCAGGGTGTTACCAGCACACGATCCTCCGGCATCACCTTTTCTAGTACAAATGTTTTCACCCAAAAGGAATAGCCGATTGCAGCGCCAAAATCTCCCAAAAACCAGTAAAGTAGAGAGCACGATGCAAAGCGGCATTTCTAGACCCGAACTACAGTACGACACCGAGATTTTGCACTCCCTTCGCCGCATCATGCGCTCGGTAGAAATGTACTCCAAGAAGCTCTCTTCCCACCACCAGGTCACCGGCCCGCAACTGGTTTGTCTTCTCACCATCGGCCAACACCAACCCATCATCGCTTCGCAGATCGCAAAGCACGTGCACTTGAGTCCCAGCACCGTGGTGGGAGTCCTGGACCGCCTGGAAGAGAAAGACCTCATCGCCCGGGAACGAGATCAAGCGGACCGGCGAAAGGTCTACCTGAACCTCACTGAAAAGGGCAGTCGCCTGGCCTCTCAGGCGCCCTCTCCCTTACAGGACCAATTGACCCAGGCCCTTCGTTCACTGTCACCGCTAGAGCAAAGCTCGATCGCCCTGGCTCTGGAAAAAATCGCGGTACTCATGGAAAAAAGTCCATCCAAATAACCTCCCAGAGCCTTCTAGCACGTTCGTTTCAGTTGAAACTATTTAGCAAAAATGGTATACTGTAGGGGTGACTTCTCAAAAATCCAGGAAAGGAATGAACGCCATTAAGTACCAAATTGGAGATACTATTTACCACCCTCAGCACGGCATCGGCACGGTTCGCGACTACGACAAGAAAGAGTTGTTGGGAGCCGAGCACAAGTTTGCCATCCTCTTCTTCCCTCGGGAAGAACTACAGATCTCTCTACCCGCCAAAAAGCTGAACGACACCGTTCGCGAACCCCTCACCGAGAGTAAGGCTCGAGAACTCCTCAGCGAAATGAGCGATATCCAAGAATCTCCCAATAAAAGCTGGAAAATCCGGAGCCGACAAAACCAGGAACGGCTGGCCAGCGGAGATCCTATCCAACTCTACCTGGTTTACCGCGGTCTGCTGGAGTTGCGTAACCAGAAGGGCAGCTTAAACAACTCCGACCGCAGACAACTGACCCAATCTCTCGAGCTTCTGGCCGAAGAACTCGCAGTAGCCCTCGGCAAAACAGACGAACAAGCCCGAGTTCTCCTGGAGAAAACCACTGCCCTCGATGCAGCCTAGCCCAAACCCCGTCTTAGCACGGGGTTTTTTACTCTCAGCCGGCTCTCCCAGAGCACAATCCACTTAATTTTTTCCCCCTGATTTGTTGAGTTTTCCCTTGAAACTAAAGGGTTTCTGAATTTTCTGGAACACAGACTCAAATCATGAGTGTCGGACTATCACTCTCAATGATATAATAGTCCTATCGGCGCACCTGAGATGCCGTATTTGAAAGGAGATTACCATCGGTAAAAAAGCAAGTCGTCGTCACGATAAAACCCCTCGTTTTGAGCACCGATTAAACGAAAGGATTCGTGCCAAAGAGGTCCGGGTCGTTGACGAAACTGGAACAAATCTTGGAACCATGCATCCCAAAGATGCAACTCGCATAGCGAAGGAGAAAAAGCTCGACCTCGTCGAGGTTTCTCCGAACGCCGACCCGCCGGTCTGCAAAATCTTGGACTACGGCAAGTGGCGCTACGAGCGCGACAAGCAAAAGAAAGAGTCCAAGCCGGCTAAGAGCATGGCGCTGCGTGAGGTCAAAATGCGGCCAAAAATCGGCGAACATGACTTCCAAGTGAAACGGAAACAGGTGGAACGCCTTCTCAAAGGGGGAGACAAAGTCAAAGTGTTATTGCGTTTTCGTGGACGCGAAGTTGTACACCAGGACCTGGCCGTGGAACTTTTGATGAGAGTTAGTCGCGAAGTAGAGGGCTGTGGAGTCATCGAGTCAAAACCCTCGATGCAAGGGCGACAGATGTCGCTGGTGCTTGCGCCTGTGAATACCTAAAGGAGCAACGCCGATAGTGTCGTGGGAAGAGCCCTTCATGGGGGAGGCTCTTCTTTTTTATTTCCACCACCGTACCCTCGGCTCAGCCAAGAAAGAAGCCTCCCCGAAGGAAGGCTTCTTTCTTTTTTGACAGTCCTGGTTAAACTATTTGGACTGTGCGGCGAGCCATTTGTAGAAAGGTACAACGTGTACCAGTTTGGCGCGCATCGAGTTATCAGCGTTAACATTCACTTTGGAACCTACGCGCACACCGGCGGTACTAGGATCCATACGAGTGACACCAGGAAACAGGCCGAAGGTCATCATGTCGCCACTTCCGTCGGCTTCAACAATGACGGTATACTCGTCGAGGTATACAACCTCGCCGGAGTAGTCTTCATCCCATTTAAATCCCATCATCGGGTGGCCGTAATCATCGTGGGCCGGACCAATGTGGGGGTAGTACCAGGTACCACCGGCTTGTCTGTGATTGGGCACATCGTCGTGATGGTCGGCGCTAGCGGCTCCGAAAAGACCTACCACCATCGCGGCTGCAAGTGCTGTGTTAATCAACTTTTTCATTTCGAGTCTCCTCCTAAGAAATGGATTGAATCTATTTCTAGATTCATTCCAGGGGGGTGGCTTCTCCTGTGCAAGGGGCATTCCTTCTTTGCAGTGGGAACTTTGGAATCTTCTCAGAATTTCTTTTAAAAGATGGTTGATCTACCCCGTGTCAGACCCCTCGATCCGGTTCAGCTTCCCCCTGAGCAGCCCGAGAGCCCTCGTTTCCTTCTCCGAGACAAGTCGGGGTTAAACCCGGAGCCTATCGTAGTGTCGCTACCGGCTCTTTGCTTGATAGAGCTTGCCGACGGCACCCGCACTCTCGATCAGATCGCAGACAAGATGCTGGAAACGACCGGCCTGATGGTGGAAACAGAACAGATCTCGGCATTGATGAACAGCCTCGACCAGTGCTACTTGCTGGACAACGACCGGGCCAGGCGTCGATTGAGTGAAATTTCACCCCGACCCGCCTGTCACGCCGGAGGCGGATATCCGGAAGACCCTTCAGAACTGGCCCTCTTTCTAGATGAGATCCTGGATAAACCTGCCCTCCCTGAGTCGAAGTTCTGCCCCGCCTCCGTGCTCCCCCACATCGATTTTTTCCGAGGCCGCGAAAGCTACCAGGCCGGTTACCGCCATCTCCACGGATTGGCCCAGGGCACAGAACCGGTGACCGTGGTCATCCTCGGGATCTCTCACGCCTTGAGCCAAACCCCTTTCATCCTAACCGCTAAGGACTTCGACACCCCGTTGGGAGTGGTGGAGACGGACCGGAGCGCCGTATCCGCACTGGCCCAAGAACTGCCGTTCGACCCGTTTCTAGACGAGTACAACCATCTGGGCGAGCACTCGGTGGAGTTCCACGCGGTCGTGCTGAAGCGGTTGATGCGAGACCGGCCGTTCAAGATCGTGCCCGTGCTCTGCTGTTCCTTTTTCGAAGCCATCCGAGGCGGCTTTAGCCCCCTGGAGCTCAAAGGGGTCTCTCGCTTCATCGAAAACCTGGAGAGCCTCAAGAGTCGAGAGCGTGTCCACTTTCTGGCCTCGGTGGATCTGGCTCACATGGGCGTTCAGTTCGGAGGCCGGCCCCTGGACCGGAGCTTCTTGGAGCAATTGAAAGGGCGTGACCTGGAGAGCCTGCACGGCCTGACCAGAGGAGATGCCGAGCAGTTTTTCGCTACCCACCAGAAGGACCGCGGGGAGCGCAACTATTGTGGAACCCCGGCCATCTATACCTTGCTTCGCTTATTTCCCGAGCGGTTTACGTTGCATCGTTACCAACAGTGCTCCGACCCGGATCTCAGCTCCACGGTCACCGTCTGTGCCGCCACATTGGGCTGAGGTCAAAACAAGGGCAACTGCACCGGCCCGTCCTCATCCACCAGACTGCCCACGCCCAGACCCAGCAGTCGGACCGCCCGCTCTCTGTACTCGGTTTTTTCCAACAGATCCAGGGCTTCGGCCTGGATCCTTGCCTCGTCCCGGTGGCTGGCCGAAGTTCTGCTGCGGGTGATCGTCTGAAAGTCGGAGTAGCGAAGCTTCAACACAACCGTCCCGGCCAGCAGCCCTTCTTCTTGCAGCCTCTGGGCGAGTTCTTCAGACTGCTGCTCGAGCGTCCGGCTTAAGGTCAGGGGATCCCGCACATCGGTAGAAAAGGTCGACTCGGTGGAGATCGACTTGGCTCTTCCTCGAATTTCCACCGGGCGCTCATCGATCCCGCGAGATAGCTGGAAGTAATGCAAGCCGGCCTTACCAAATTGGTCCACCAACTCCTCGAGTTCCAAGAACCTTAACTCTCCGATGGTGGTGATGCCCAGCCGCTTAAGTCGTTGGGCGGTGGCCGGACCTACGCCCCAGATCTTCTTGACCGGTAAGGGGTCGAGAAATTGTTGGACTTCATGAGGCTGGACCACCGTCAGACCGTCGGGTTTATTCATGTCCGACGCCACCTTGGCCAGGAACTTATTGGGAGCGACTCCGGCCGAAGCGGTCAATCCGGTGACTTTCTTGATCTCTTGTTTCAGCTGGTGGGCGATACGAGTCGCGGTCCGTCCGCTGCGTTGAGAGGTGCGAGTGACCTCGAGAAAAGCTTCATCGATGGAGAGGGGCTCAACCTCATCGGCAAATCTCGAAAAAATCTCTCGGATTTTACGAGACTCTTCCTGATAGACGCTCATCCGATGGGACTGCCGATGCAGGTGAGGGCAGAGCCGGAAGGCCGTGGCCATGCTCATGGCCGAATGAATCCCGTACTTGCGTGCTTCGTAAGAGGCCGCCGCCACTACCCCCCGATTGGAGCGATCGCCTCCCACCACCAGCGGTTTTCCGCGGAGTTCCGGGAAGTCTCGCTGTTCTACCGAGGCGAAAAACGCATCCATATCGACATGGAGTATCTTTCGTGTCAACCGATGGCTTTTTCCATGTGGTAGAGAGCCGTTTTTTGCTTAAACCCCAGGGCCGTGTAGACCTGAAGAAACTCGGGCTGGTCGGTTTTCCAAATCTGGCGCACCAGCTTGACGCCGTCTTGCTTCCATGCGTATTCCAGTGCCGCCTTGAGAAGGGCCGAACCAAAACCTAATCGACGTTGCTCGGGCATAACTCCGAACGATTCGATGATGGCTGCGTCTTCCACCAGCTCCAACTCCAGAAAGCCAACGATTCGACCCTCTTTCTCGGCCACAAAAATGCTGTAGTCGGGAAGAGAGACAAGCAGATCTAGAAACTGCCGGCTCCGGGTCTCGAACAGCTTGCCGTGGGCCTTGAGGTAGGCATCCCGATCGAAACTGGTGTCGTCGTTGATACGGCGGATGACGGAACCGGGAATAGCCTCAACTCGTCCTTGAAAGGGCCGATCACAGGTGACGATCAACTGCGTGGTATTGCGCTTGAATCCCAAACGGTCCAAAAACTTGGCCGCCACCCGATTCTCTTCTTCCAGTAAAACCGAAACCGAATTGACCCTGCGAGACCTCATGAGGTCGGCCAACTCGTGCCACATTCGGCGACCCAGGCCCTGGCCACGTTCGCTGTAGGCGATGATGGGGCCGTCCATTCGGGCTTTGGATGCGCTGGCCGGGGTGGAGTAGCCGCAAAATCCCAGGACTTCACTATCCCGGCCCTCCAGGACCAGATAGTCTTGCATCAGGTTTCCACCTCGAGCGGTGATCTCGGCTTTAAATCGGTCTGGGGTAAGTCCGGACATCCGAGCCGAGTAGCGATAAGAGCGATTGAGGAGCTCTGTCACCGGGGAAAAATCGGAGGCTTGAAAATGTCGAATGATCATGGGTTCAGGGGAATTCTTTTCCTTATAGGTTCTGTCCCCCCTGGCCCCAAGCTATTCGGCGGCCTGGGCCCGGGGTATTGCAAGTAGTTGGCCGGGATCCGGCCGTTGTAGATCTTTCGAACTCTTTCGGGCTGCCGCCCGTAGATCTCGGCGAATCGATCGAAAGCGGTGTAGTAGTAAAGGGACCAGGTGTCGGCCACTGGTTCAAACACGGAACTCAAAGTGCGGGTCAGCGCCTCGACCTCCTCCCCCGTGCTGAGCCTACGCCCGTAGGGCGGATTGGTGATCACCACCCCGTACTTTTTCTTAGTAGAAAATTCGGCCAGGTCGCGGGTCTGGAAGAAAACTCCACGATTATCCAGGTCGGCTTGATGCATGTGAGTTCGAGCTAGCTTTAGGACCCTGCCGTCGTTGTCACTACCGTACAGGCGCAGTTGGGAGCGTCGGTCATACAAGTCCAGCGCTTCCCGGTGGGTCTCTTCCCAGCACTCCCTGCCCAGAAAGGGCCAACGCTGAGAGGCGAACGGTCTCTCCACACCAGCCGCCTTCTTCAGGCCGATACAAGCGGCTTCCAACAAAATCGTGCCTGAACCGCACAGGGGGTCGTAGAGTTCTCGCTCCGGGCTCCAGTGAGAAAGTTGCACCAGTGCCGCGGCCACGGTCTCCCGCAAGGGGGCCTTGGCGTTGTAGGTTCGATAGCCGCGACGATGGAGGCCTTCCCCGGAGCTGTCGATAAAGACCCTGGCCCGGTCGTAGACGATGAACACCCTGATCGCGTAAGGTGATCCGGTCTCGGGGAAAGTCGCGATCTCGTACACCGACTGCATCTTCTCCACCGCGGCCTTCTTGGCTACTGCCTGGCAGGAAGAAAGACTTTCCAGTTTCGATTTGGTAGAGATGACCTCCACCGGGAAATGGGCATCCTGAGGCATCAACTCGGGCCAGTCGATGGCCTTTACTCCCCTAAAAAGCTCCTCAAAGTCCCGGCATGGAAACTCGGCCAACTGAAGCCACACTCGATCGGCCGTACGCAGCCAGTAATTGGCCTTGGCCAGATTGCGGGGGCTGTAAGGAAAGCTTACCTGGGCGTTGTCCCTCTGAATCGGTCCCAACCCCAATGACTCCAACTCTCGCCCCACCGAAAGCTCCAGCCCCAGAGCACAGGTCGCCACCAGCTTCATGGAAAAATCGCTGGCCGGCGCTTGTCTTTGTGGTTGCTCACGGCCTTTGCGACCACCTCGCCCCCCCTGACTTTGTCCCGGTCCGCCGGGCTTTGAACGTCTCTGGCTCCTGTTCGGAGGCCGATTATCTTTATCGGGTGGCGCCATTCTTTTTCAACCAATCTACAATTGCCGGAAATCCCTGATCTCGAGCCTGGGAGAGCGGGGTCCAACCTTCGTTGTCCCTGGCGTTGACATCCACACCGGAGGCCACCAGAAACTTGACCGCCTCAAAGTGGCCATTGAAGGCCGCCACGTGGAGGGGGGTCCCTCCGTGCACCGGTTCCCGCACCGTCAGTACTGCTCCCCGGACTTTGAGTGCCTGAAGGGCCGGAAGGTCTCCCAGGAGCGCCGCTTCGTGCTGAGGGGTCCAGCCTTTCTCCTGTTGGACCAGCCAGCCCGCTTCCAGCAACGGTCTCCAGAAATCCTCGGACCTTCGGAGGCAAATATGCAGGAGCCCTTCACCGGAGCTTTCCCGAACCCTAAAAAGCTCGGCCGGGTTATGCTGCTCCAGCATATGGCGTAACTCTGCGACCCCACCGGCCCGACATATTGCTAAGCACTCCGCCCCGGAAAGCGCCTGGGCAGGGAAGGCCATTCCCAGAGCCATGGAGCACAGGGCCAGGACCTGAAACAGCCTTCCAGGTAATTTGAACTTTGCCGGAAACACGTGGTCACTATATCCCTCCGAGCCTTTCCTGGCAACATCGCCCCCCGACAGAAAGGTAATCGAGGGTCCGGAAGGGTAATCTCCCGCCCACAAACATGTCCGACAAGCCTCAAAAAGTTAAAGAACGCGGAGTCACCGACTTCGAATTTCTCCGAGCCAATCTCGGCAATCTGCTGGTGCTAACCGGCAGCGTCATGTTTGTCCTACTGCCTGAGTATCTACAAGCCGAGCGAATGGAAAAGTGGGAGATCGGACTGGTCGATGGTAGCTTCTGGTTTGTCTCGATCTTTGTGCAACCCTGGCTCGGTCCCAGACTGGACAAGGATGGTCGGAAGATCTTTCTCTGCGGAGGCTCCTTGCTCATGGCCATCGCGGCCACCACGTATGCCTGGCTACCGGCCGAACTGATCCCGATGGTCACGGCCCGGCTCATCCATGGACTCGGCTTCGCCTGCTACTTGACCGCCAGTTGGACCTGGGTCGCCGACTACGCCCCCTCCCACCGAGTGGGCGAAATGTTCGGGGTCTTCGGAATCTCCGGGCTTCTTTCTGGCACCATAGGGCCCGGCACCGCCGAACTCCTGGTGCGCCGATTTGACTACGACCATCTCTTTTTCTACGGCGCCGGGGTGATGTTCGTAGGCTGGATCGTTTTACTGACCCTGCGGGATCGGCGACCCCAGGTCACCACCAAAACCGCCCTTCCAGGTTTCTTCACCCTGCTTCAAGCCCGTGGCATGAGGGGCGCCGTTCTGGGCTCCATCGCGTTCGGTATAGGGATCGGCGCGATCTTTGCCTTTGTGGCCCCTTACCTGGCGACCATCAAGGTGGAAGGCGTGGGTCCGCTCTTTGCCTGCACCACCCTGGCCTCCGGAGCCAGTAGGATCCTGGCCGGGAAGATGACCGATCGCCTGGGCCCTGGAAGGCTGGTCGCTCCTTCCCTTTTCATGCTGGCCGTCGGAACAGCCGGGTTAGCCCAGGTGGAGGGAGCGAGCGGGAGTTCCATGATCCCCATCCTGGTGCTGAGCGGACTGGCTGCCGGACTCGGCTACGGGATCGTCTATCCAGCACTCAACGCCCTGGCCATTTGCCGACTATCACCGGCGGTGCGAGGCCGGGGACTATCCCTGATCACGGCCTCCATCGACTGTGGAAGCACGAGCGGGGCAGCGGTGGCCGGCTTTTTGATCCACAGCTTCGGATTTCCTAACGGCTTTCGCTCGATCGCCCTGTTGGTGGTTGGCCTTAGCGTGGCTTTCTGGTTGGCAGAAAGAAACCAGAGTGAAAAGTGTGAGATTTCCTAAACTGCCGGGCGTCTCTTTTGCCCGAAGCTGAGTTCCACCAGACGTCTCTCAGAGAAGAAGCGACGCGAGCGTTTCCTACGGGGGCGAGGCGAACATTGGGGGCAGGGAAGCCAGAGGGCCCCAGGCAGGTACTCGGTACGAGTTTTCTTGAGGTCGTTGCAGGTAGGACAGCTTGATTTTTTTTCCATGACCGGGTGTTCTTCCGGTTGCCAGTGCTCCCTACTTCGTGCCTTTAGATTTTTGAATTTTTTTCCTCGCAAAAACCCCGGAATTCTGCTCGCAAGAGACCATTTTCCGGAGGCACGGCTCGGCCTTTCAATAGCCTCAAGCGAGGGAATTCTCCGGTGGGTAAGACTTCCGGCACTCCTGGCGAACGGGCCTCCTGCCGAGAGGGTTGCCCCACCCAGGCACAACCTGAGATCCTTTCGGGATTCACCAACTCCACACCCACTTCAAATCGACCGCCCCGGGCCCTGGAGTAGACCACGGTTCCGATAGCCATGTCCACGGTTAGAGCCCCCCCGTCATCGGCTTCGCCAGGGCGAATTCTGATGTGCTTACCGGCCAGGATGGCACGATCACTCCATAGCTTCAGACCACCGGCCGAAATCTCTCTGAGCTGTCCCGTACCCTGTTCACGACCCACTTCCCAGATCACCGGAGTCGAACAGATCAACCGGGGGGTTCGCCGACGCTCGGAAGAGCCGGTCTGTTCACGCCCGGTCAGGTTACGAATCGATTGAGATATCCTTCGAAAAAGGTCACCCATTGGAAACCAGCCTTCCTTCACTCGGCTTTCATAAAGCCACTTTCCCCCTTTATTAATGTTACCCGGAGAGGGCCTCCTCTCCTTCTCCCGACCGCGTCTTTAGGGGATTTTCAGGAAAGAACACAAAGCATCGGGGGTGACCAACGCTGCGTCACCCAGACTGGAACTGGGAAACACCCTGCAAGAGCGTTATCGAGTCGTTCGATTTGTCGGGCGAGGGGGTATGGGCGCGGTTTACCTGTGCGAAGACTTGCGCCTGCCCGGCAAAAAATGGGCCTTGAAAGAGATGATCCTGCACGACCCCGGGGTAGCGGAGCAGGTTCGAGACAGCTTTACTCGAGAAGCCCAATTTCTAGCCGGGTTGCGCCATCGTAGTCTACCCACCATTGTGGATGTCTTCTCCCATAGCGATCGCCAGTACCTGGTCATGGAGTTTATCGAAGGCCAGACTCTGGCCCAAAGGGTCGAGGCAGAAGGTATCCCCTCTGATTCGGTGGCCTTGAGTTGGGCTTTAGAACTGGCCCAGGTCCTGGACTATCTGCATCGCCAGGACCGGCCCATCATCTTCCGCGATCTCAAGCCGGAAAATATCATGATCAACGAGGAAGGCCATATCAAGGTGATCGACTTCGGCCTGGCCCGTCACTTTGAACCAGGAAAGCGGCGAGACACCCAGGCCAGTGGAACGGTGGGGTACGCGCCGCCCGAACAATGGGAAGACTCGGGCCAAAGCGACCCCCGGTCGGACCTCTACTCTCTGGCAGCCACCCTCTTTTTTGTACTCACCGGCCGCCCGCCCAGTCCGATCTATGGGAGCCATCGAATTCGTCCTTATCGACCGGACATCGATCCCGGCATCGAAGCCCTGGTCCTGAAATGCTTGCAGCCGGATCCCGCCCAACGCTACAGTTCGGCGGCCGAGTTGATCAAGGACTTGCTCCTCTTACTCAGCGAGGAGAAGCACCAGGGAGTTCTGAGCAAATCGGAGGTCGCTACCTTCAAAGAAGAACCGGCAGTGGTTCGATCCACCCAGGCCAGGGGGCGAGCCCCCAGCATGAAACCACCGCTACCGTTTCCTCGAAGACTCCCCTCGTTGCTAGGTGCCAGCTTGATCCTGTTTCTGATCGGATTGCTCTTGCCATTCGTGGATTGGAAACGGCCCTCCGTGCCCCAGGGGAGCGGAGACGATCGAATCGCGGCCGTCCTCTCCAAGACGGCGCTTCCTAAAGCAGAGGCAAGGGCACTGCTAGAGACCGGAGAGTACGAAGAAGCGATCGCTCTGCTCGACTCGTTGGTGACAAAGCACCCCCAGGACCCGGAAGCGCTGATCCTCAAAAATAACGCCTACGCCGCTTTCTCCAGTTCCGAGACTTACAAGATTCCCGTCATCTCGAGTTGGCACGGTTCGGAGCGAGAAGGGATCCAACTGCTCTACGGATTCGCTCTGGCCCAGGGCAAGCTCAATCGGGAGCGACTCGCCAACAAACAACCCCTGATCGTGTTAAACCTTCATGATGACCGCTCCAGTACCGAAGCGCTTCTGAGCATCACCAAGAAGCTCTCCCTGGACCCGGATACCAAATTGATCCTGGGGCCCTACAACTCCCAGCAAACCCGACTCATCGCACCCATCGCCAACAGCCAGGGTGTACCGGTGCTGGCCCCCATTGCCTCCGATCCCCAGGTCCTCACCACCGGTCGATACATCTTCTCGGCAGCCGATAGCGACCTCAAAAAAATTGCCGCCCAAGCCAATTACCTCTATGACACTGGGTCCCGGAGCGCCGCCGTTCTGATGGATGGCTCGAGCATCATCTCCCGCTCCCAGGGGGAGACCTTCATCGAGGCCTTCCAGGAGCGGGGCGGTTTGATCGCCATGGCCGACGAGTACCCTGTTAATCAGGTGGACTTCAGCCCCTTGATCGAGGAAGCTCGGGAAAAAGATGCTGATTGCATTTTTCTGGCCGAGTATCGCCAACTGCCGGTCATAAATTTCAGTGAATCGCTCTCCGCCGGCGGTTGGAAGCCCAGGGTCGCAGCGCAAACGGCGGTTTTCTCCGACAACCTCTTCAGACGGGGCAAGGCACCGGTGGAGGGGCTTTTACTTTCCACCTATTACGTCCCCCAACAAGGCGGAGAGTTCAGCCGGGATTTCCGACAGACTTTCCATCTTGACAAGCCCACCCACCGAGAAGTCACCGCTTACGACGTCCTCATGCTTTCCGTCAGCGCCCTCGATACAGTGGGTCCAGACCGGGAGAAAATCCAACAATACCTCGCCGATATCGGAGAAAAGCTCCCGCCCTATCATGGAGTGAGCGGGAAGTTCGCGGTGGCTCGAACCCTGGGCCTGCGAGCCGCCTACATCATTGAAGTGCGAGATGGAAACTACAAGGTCGTGGAAACGGTCCAGTAGCCTTACTGCTCAGTCTCTTCGGATGTCTCCAGTCGTTCCCGGGGGAGGGTGAACATAAAGGTACTTCCCTCGCCCAGAACACTCTCCACCCACAATTCGCCACCGTGTTGCTCCACGATAGTCTTACAAATAGGAAGACCCAGTCCTGTTCCACCCTTTTCTCGGGAGTCTGAAGCGTCGACCTGACCAAAGCGCTCAAAGACCTTGTCTCGCTTGTCAGCGGGAATGCCGCGGCCGGAGTCCTGTACTTCCACCTGGATCATTGCCGGCTCTTGACCGTCTAGAATCCTGGCCCGCAGAAAAACCCGGGTGTTGTCATCGGAAAACTTGATGGCGTTGGAAAGCAGATTGGTCAGGACTTGCAGGATTCGATCCGGGTCGGCCCAGACCGTCTCGTCCAACTCTTTGGTATCAAGGGTCACCTTGTTTTCACTGGCCAGGGCTCGCATGGTATCCGAGGCGGACTTCATCAGTTGGCCCAGGTTCGTCTCCACCGCCTCGATGGTGACTTTTCCAGACTCCAGGCGCTCGATGTCCAGGATATCGTTGATCAATCTAACCAGGCGGTCGGTGTTTTCCACGGCGATCTTCAACATCTTGTCGGCCTTGTCCGGGAATTTCTGGAGAAGGCCACTGGCCAACAGACCGAGAGACCCGCGGATGGAGGTCAAAGGGGTTCTCAACTCATGACTCACGATGGAGATAAACTCATTTTTCATCCGTTCGACCGCTCTTCGCTCAGTGACATCCTGAAATGTGACCACCGCGCCCAGGATCCGGTTATCGTCTTCCACGATGGGAGTGACCACGTAATCCACCGGAAAGCTGGAGCCCTCTTTGCGTTCCATATCTTCTCCCCTCACCCGGCGGATCTCACCGTCGTTGAGAGTAGCGAAACTGGCGCTATCCTCCCAGGGGTAGTCTGACCCATCCGGCTTACGGGGCTGGAGTATCTCGTGCATGGTCCGGGCCGCACTCATGAGTTCTTGCCGAGAGTGACCGGTAAACTCCAGGGCAGCCGGGTTGACAAAAGTGCACTCTCCGGCCAGGTTGATCCCGTAGATCCCTTCACCCACCGACTCCAGAATCAATTCGTTTCTACGGCTGAGACGCTCTAGTTCCCGTTCGGCCTGCTGGCTCTCGGTGACGTCCAGGGCGTGGCACCGAACCGACTCATCCTTTTCATCGTGGGAAAGACTGGTTTGATACATCCAGAATCTGGTGGCACCGTTCTTGGTGTACAACTTCAAGAGCCCTTTGGTGCTGTCGGACTTGGCGCACCTTTCCAAGAACTGCCCAAAGGTGTGCCGCTCCGTGGGCAAAATGAAATCTTTGAGAGGACGACCTCTCATCTCATCGGGTCGATAGCCGAGAGAGTTGGCGGCGGCAGGGTTCAAGGAGCGGATCGCCCCGTCCAGGTCCTGGGTCCAGATCAAAGCCTGGCTCTTTTCAAAAAGGTCCGCGTAGCGCTCCTCGGCCTTTTGAAGCTGATTGGTGACCTCGCCAAACTCCTTTTCCCTTTTCTTGAGTTCGGAATTGACTTCCTCGATCTCAAATCTGCTCTGGGACTGTTGATTGAACAAAGACTGAGTATAGAGCAGGATGGTGAGGGTGGATACCAGACCAAACAGCCCGGCCAGTACCGCCTCCCAGGAGAGAGGCTGAGGAGGAGCATCGTCAAAAAAGTTGATCGACCAACGAGAGTCCCCGATCTGCAGGGGGATGCTCGCCAAAGGATTTCGATGACTGCGCTGAGCCGCTTCGACCGGGTAGACAAATAAAGGCTCGGTGCTCCCACTTGCCGGGTAGGTGGAATACAGCTTGACTGCCACCCCCTCCACCGCCCGGTCGCTGATGGCCGACAAGAGTTTCGCCAATCGGATCTCACCCAACAGCATCCCCGTTCCGGCAGCCTCATTGAGCATCACCGGCTGAAACAGCAAGACGGAGGGCTGGCCGCCGTCACCACTTTGATACGGCTCGGCATGAAGTTCGAACTTCGAAAGTGCCGCTAGTAGGGGCTCTCCCCATCGCTGGTCCTGAGCAAGCTCCAGCCCCGGCCGCAGCACCTCCGACTCCCCCTTCACCAGGGTCACCGGATAGAGGTGCTCGGCCACCGGCAGGATGGTTTGAAATCGACGCTCTTCGAAGCTAAACTCCGAGTAAGTGTCCAGGAACCTGAACAGAGTCTCTTCGGTCACCTCCGGCGCCCAGGCCACGGCGTGGATGGTGTCATCGACGACCATGGAGGTCAAAAGACTGTCCAGGAGCCCCCTGTTCACCGAGTCCAGGCCACTCAGAAGAGTGCCGGTGGAAGCCAGGTTAGCGGCGTCGGCTTGAACCTCGCGAGTCAGGTAGTGTCCCCAGGAAAGTGCCTCCCGCACGGTATCGCTCTTCTTTAGATCCCGATTCCAGCTCTCGATCGACCAGAACAAGGCGGCAGAGGTGACGACCCCTACTACGAAAAACAAGAAAAGAAAGATGTTTCGACGGCGCTCCCGCGACATGGTAGTTTCATTCCATAGCAAACCAGGGGCGCCTTCCGCAGGAAGAGAAGTTCTATTTCGAGTGGCTCAGACGCCTTTGAAGCTCTTCGAACAGGCCGGCTCCCGGCAAGGGATCGCAGAGCGCTCCTAGTCCGGACTCAAAATTCATTAGCCGCACCACATTGAGACGAGCTCTCACCGAAGAGAGTGGCTCCCCCGGCTGCTGCCGGATCTCCAGGCGACGACATCCCGAGAGAACTCCGGTCAGCAGACGAATGGTCTCCCCTACCAGTTTTTCCGGGTCGGCTTCCACCGACTCTTCGGTCACCAGGACCCAGCACTCAATGTCGGGATGAGTCTCCCGCAGTCGGCGGATCTCGGCCACGTTGCGCAACAAGTGGAGATCCACCGTGACGAAAGCCTCTCCGTCGACCCGAACCACTCTCAAAAAGCTCTCGAGGTGCTCACCTCGAAGTGGCTTCCCGGCCACCACCTCGAGCCACAGATCCGGAGGTTCAAAGCCCTGCTCCGGGAAGCGCTCCAATACCACCCGGGTGGTCCACTGCAACTGTGGGGGCTCTCCGAGCCCGCCCCGCTCTTCGCCTAAAAGGGGATAGCGCGCGTGGCTACCGGGCACGGAGGCTTCCAGTCGGTCCAGGTCTTCCTGCCCGGACTCTCGCAAGACCCGGGCATTCCAGGTTGTGAAATCAGTCATTTTCGGTACAAAGCTCCAGGAGCACACCAGAAGTCGATTTAGGGTGGACGAAAGCTATCTTCTTACCCTCGGCACCAAGCTTCGGGCTCTCATCGATCAACCGCACGCCGGAGCCCTTCAGCGAGAGCAACCGGTCCTCCAGCCCATCAGTGGCTAGCGCGATATGGTGCAGTCCCGGTCCACGGGTGGCCAGAAACTTTGAGATCGGGCTATCCTCGGTGGTGGGCTCCAGCAGTTCGATGCGAGTGGTTCCAACCTGCAAAAAAGCTACCCGCACCTTCTGCTCGGGAACTTCTTCAATCCCTTCGAGCTTGAGTCCGAGTAGCTTTTCATAAAACGGTACCGCATCACCGAGACTGTGAACAGCGATGGCGATATGATCGATACCGCTGATCAGTGGTCGTCGTCCAATTTCAGCCACTGTGGATAAAACAGTGACAGGTAGAGTGAACCGCCCAGGATGACCGTCCAAATGACGACCCACTTGACCGCGAGACCGCCTTCGATGCCTCCGGGAGGGCCGTAGGCGAATAAGTTTGCAAAAATTTCCAACATTTGTTCGATGGCTCCTTTTAGTGCTCTGTCGATCTTCAAAGTGACGAAAGAGGTAGTCGGACGCTTTGATCTCATAGGTCAGAATCCTTCTGCTTCCCTCGAAAAGGAAAAGTAGAGGAATCCGATCCGGTTCTGAGAAGGCGCGGCCCAAATAACCTTTGGAGGAAAATTTTGTGCGCACGGTAGACGTAAGACTCGACAGCCCCTTTCATCAACTTCGCATTCTGGTCGACCGCTTCCGGTCCGGAGATCTTTCCCAGGAGGACTTCATGGAGTCGCTCGATCTCTATGATGAAAAGCTTCAGGTGGTGTACGAAGGAGTGGCCGCCGACCCGGGGTTGTTTGAGGTGGAGGAGGATCCAGAAACCATCGTGGAGGCCCAAAACGGGATCCAGGGCTTCTCCGACGCTTCGGAAAAGCTGCGAACTTACGCGGAAACCAACGATGAGGCGTTGGCCCTGGAAGCCCTGGAAGCGGCCCGCACCGCCCACGAGCGCTGGGTCGAATTGGTAGAGGTACGAGGCGATCTGCTGAGCTTGATCGAATCGATGCGAGAGTCCGAATCAGAGTCGGATCTTCTTGACTCCGATGCCGTCGCTTGGTAGAAAAAGAAGAACAAAATTCATTATGAGAACGTTAAACCGAATATGAAACGCAAAACCATACTCCAAGTACTTCTTCTTATGCTGGTGGCCTCCGTATCAGTGCTGGCGCTGGGTGGCGGAGGCGCCAAGTCTCCACCCGAGGATGACACCGTTCGGGTGACCATGAAGCCTATCAATGAAAGCGAAGAAAACGTCTACGGCTGGGTGCGCATTACCCCGGACAAGTTTTCCGTGGGAGCCAACCGCCTCAAACCGGATAGCTACTACGCCGTGTACCTGGAGAGTGGGAGCAACCGTCAGGCTATGACGGATCGCCCGGTCCGCCGCTCCTTCGGAGACGGGGAGTTCAAATTTGAAACCCGGCTGAAAGAACCGTTCGGTGGTGAGTGGGACAAGGTCGTTCTCTATCACCGGCCCAATGGTGAGGAAGATTCTAGCGGTGAAGTCGCGGTGCTAGAGGGCACGCTGGAGTAATCGGCCTTGTCGGACGAAGGTTCCGAATTGCGCCGGGGAGGACGACCCGATCGAAGTTGGGTCAGCAGGCTTTCCGCCGACGAGCAAAAGGCTCTCAAGGACAGCGAAACCTTCTTCCAGCGGCCCAGTGGTCGGGTTCAAAAAGCTCTCGGCAAGCTGGGGCGCCCTCTGGACTACCTGTTAAAGGCCTCTCCGCAGAAGTTTCAATCGGGAGTCACCTCCGCCATTCACGGCGTCCTCACCACAGTGGCCGAGGGAGCCGAAGCGGGCTCTTCGGAGGCCGGATTGGTCGACGAACTGTGCAGCGAGTTGGGGTGGGATCTGGACCCCTGGGAGCGAATCTATTCCTCCGACTATCGCATCCTGGAGCAGGCAGCCCAACGGAGAGTGACGGTGGCCAAGCGGTTCGCCACCGTCCAGGGCGGGGTCACTGGGATCACAGGTGCGCCAGGCCTGATCGCCGATGTGCCAAGCCTCTACTTTTTGTTGTTTCGGATGGTCCACCAGGTGGCCGTCTGCCTGGGCTTCCCGGCCCATAGTCCGGCCGAAAAGAGGTATCTGCTGCAGGTTATGAATGTGGGACACCACCTGGAGTTACGGGATCGGCGGTGCGCTTTACTCGAACTCGAGCAAATGGAATCTGAATTGGAGCTCAAATCCGAGAGCACCGAGGATCTCCAACGAACCTTACTGGCAAAGTCGGTCCAGCTTCTAGCCCGAAAGCTGGCCAGCACCCTGGTCCAACGAAAAGCCGCTCAGTCGGTGGCCTTTGTGGGGGGCGCCGTGGGCGCGGTCATCAATCGGCAACTCACCGAAGACGTGGGACTCACCGCCCTGCACGCCTATCGCCGAAGATTTCTCAAAAAATCAGCGGAATTCCGATGAGTAAAGGGCTCAGAAGCCCCGCGCCTGTTTGTTCAGACTACCGCTGGTGAGATACCACTTCCCGTCGACCTTCTCCACTGTATAGATCCCCAGATAATCAACAGGCGATCCCTCTTCGATGGCTTCCATGGCCACATCCACCTGATAGCGATCGGGTCCCAGTTCCAAGACGTTGACGATCTCAGAGCGCAAGGAGTCCACGTGAGAATAACCGGTCACAAACTCATCGAAGGACAACTCACGCTTCCATTCGGGAGACAGATGGACGTAGGCATCGCTGTGCTCTCGGTGGGCCACTTGAGTGTAGAAGTCCATGACTTTCTTTTCCGCCACACTCGGCTGGCTCAGGTTTCTTGGGCGAATACTGGTCACGATCTTCTTCTGAATCCAGAACTGCTGCCCCTGGAGATCCTGCACGTGATCCCAGTTTTCCTTGCTGAACTCCACGATCAACAATTCTTCCCACTGCCCCAACTCCCGGAGCACCGGCATATTAAAACCCGGTTCAGAATAAGCCTTGGCACCGACCTCAGTCACCCAAACCGTGGGCAGGCGTGGCTCCTCTTTTTTAGCCACCGGGTCAACTGGAATGCCGGGATCGACCGGGGGAACGTCGAACTCCAGCGGTGGATCGGTTGGCGACTGCCCACCGCCGGAAAGACCCGTCATCCCCGGCATAGGGGGCGGTGCATCATCCAAAGTGTTGAGAGGGAGGCTCTGATCAGTACCCGAGGTGGGCTGGGGTGTCGGGTCGTCCTTCTTGAGCATTTTCGCGGCCTGCAAAGCCCCGATCATCAGTATCGCCGAGGCCAGAGCCACCATCACCCAGTGTCTGCTATTTAGAGGGAGTTGTTTCACGATAGCGGGTCCTCGTGGGAATTTCGGCTCATCTCTCTTACCTTCCCTTGCTTCCCCTCAGGGTCCTTTCGCCGGTGACTTCACAGGAACTCACCGGTCTCCTCACATATCTTGCAATCTAACATGCCGTTGACCGCTCTTCTATACCTCATATTGCTGAGCACTTCCGTGATAGTCTACCTGACCCGCTACCATGATCCGACCCTTCTAGTGGGTCTGACCCGGGAAGATGGCCCGGTCGAGTGGGCGACGGTTCTGGCTCTAGTCGCTTTTAGCGCCCTGCTCTTCCACTGGATGAGGAAACTTCGCTCCCGGATATCGGGCAGGCTGCGGATTGCAGGCTATGGTCTTGCCGTGTTGGCTCTACTGGCAGCGGGAGAAGAGATAAGCTGGGGGCAGAGACTCTTCGGGTTCGAAACCGGCGAGACCATGAAGAAGCTCAATCATCAGCAGGAAATGAATCTTCACAATTTGCTACCGGGTGAACTCTTCAACGGATTGATCATCTTTGCCGTGGGGCTTTACATGATCGCCCTTCCAATGGTCTGGAGAGCCTGGAAAAAAGGCCCTGAACCCTGGTGGCTCCCCAGCAAGGAGCTATCGCTTCTCACCCTTGCCACCATCCTGGTCAATCACTACCGGGTCACCAGTTTGCCGGAGAAAGCAGGCCTGGTAATCCTGGGATTACTCCTCGTGGCCGCCACCATCCAGGCCATCGCCCAAAAGCACCCTCGCCATCTAGCGGCCTGCCTCATCGGTTGGCTCACCGGTGGCGTGCTCTATCACTGCCGAGACGTCCTCAGGGCTGCCAACATGCAGTACGAGATCCGCGAACTTCTGGTCATATTGCTGGCGGTGCGGTACTGCGCGGAGGCTCTGGAGAAACTCGAAAGGTGCGGCTCGGTGAAATAGCCGATTGCTTGCTTACACCAAACCCAAAAAGGCGCCGGACTTTCGTCCGGCGCCCCAGGAGAGTCCGACTATTCGAACTCTTTTTGAGACTCCTCGACTTTGCTTTCCATCTCCTGGCGGAAGGCTCGTTTGGCTTCTTGGGCCGACTGCTCCAGGGCGGACTTCGCCTCGTCCCGGGCTTCCAGTAGCTTATCTTCGACCGAGTGCTTCTGGGTGCGCAAGGTGTTAACGGCCGCCTGACGAGCCTCATTCACGATGTCCCGGGCCTGTTCCATCAGTGAATCGCTAGCCTCACCAAAGACCTCGTTCTCCTTTGGGGTGGGAGGGAAGAGCAATCCTATGGCCAGTCCCGCCGCCAAGGCGCAGGCTCCCAGGGCCAGCGGGTTCTCGGCTAGCATCAGGTCGTAACGGCGGCGAACCGCCTCTTGGCCATCGTGCATTCTCTCCCGCATGCTGCTCCAGGACTCGCTGGTGCTCTGCCGAGCATTTTCCATTGTGTGGGCCGCCCCGGCTTTCGCCTCGTGGTACTTCTCCCGAGTCACCTGGCCTGCGTGCTGAGCCCTACTGCCCCAGCGCTCCGGCAAGCTTCGAGACTTCCGGCGCTCGCGGTTGGCCATGGCCCAAGCCAAGCCGGCCCCGATCAAGAGGGCCGGACCCGGGTTTTCGCGGATGAACTGGCCCATGGAGTTTAGGGACCTATCCGAGTCCTGGGGAAGGGGGATGGCCTCCGGCTGCGGTGGTGCCGATTCGGCAAGGCGTCCCGTGTCGATCCGGTTCGCTTCGTTTAAGATGTCTTCGTGTGCGGTCATTGCAAGTCTCCTTTGATTGGGGTTGGGTGGATGGAATTCTGCCGGGAAAGCATCAGCCCTAAGCCGAGCCCGATCAGGGCCACGGTCAGAGGATACGATCTCATAAAGTTTCGCCCGCTGCGGCCGACTCGGGTGACCCCCTCAGTGGTGGAGCGCAGCTTCTCCCCTGCCTCGCGCTCCACGTAGCGTCGGGTCTCGACCAGCCCTTGCCGGGCCACCACCTTCAGGGTGTCGGGGCTCAGACGTTGTCCGATCTCGTCCACTGTCTGGTCGATCCTGGCTCGAGTCTCATGCATATCATGTTCGATCAGCTTTGCGGTTTCTGGATGACTCATGCGATCTTCTCCTTCAAAAATTCCTTGTTGGCGTGGAGCGACCGAGGGAGCCGCTCCAGTTTAGTGTCGCGGGAAAATTTGGAAAGGGCGATCCGTAGGGTCGTACCGCCCACCAGTGTGAGAGCTGCGGCCACCACCACAAAGGATACCCAGATCGGCATAAAGAGTGCCAGTCCGGCTACCAGGCCGCCCACCAGCGAGAACAGCGCGGCCTGAAGAATCACCCCTCCGGCCAGCAGGCCCACGCTGTCACGGGCGCTTTTCTTGGCGCTTTCGGTGAGTTCGGCTTTGGCCAGCTCGACCTCTTGTTTGCCCAGTGTGACTAATTGTCCGGTGAGTTCTCCCAGTAATTCTGGGAGGGTCGAGTCTCTAGTAGGTAAGGAGGCGTTCATCGTGGTTCACCTCACTTATCGTCGAAATCACCCCGGGCTGAGGATCGAGCAGAAGTTCCGGTTCCGGGCGATGGGCTCTCAGGAACCGAGAGGCCAGCAGACCCAGAAAAAATGCTCCGCCGAGGAAGAGGGTGGGTTGGCTACGGGAAAAATCCTCGGCGGCGGCCACGATATCTTCCATCTCGGCTTGTTCCAGTCTTTCAGCCGCTCGTTCCACGCTATCGGCCAGGCGGTCGAGTTGGACCCCCAGAGTAGGGTTGTCCACAGCTTGCGCGGTATGCCGTAAAGCCTCATTCACTCCCCCGATCTGCCGGACCACCTCGCCTTTCTGAGCGTCGAGCTGGCGACGTGCTTCGTGTTTTGCTTCCCGAGCCGTTTCCGAGGCCTTGCTAGCCAGGTTGCGACCAGCATTTTTCGCTTGGGAGACGGCTTCATTTAGCAGTTCTTTGCTATCGGTTGGTGCCGTCGCGTGTCCATGATCTTGCATATCCATTATCCTTTCAAATCGATGGTAGAACTCCGACCTATCCGATCGGAGGGGCCCGAAGGCCCCTCCGCCGGACTACTTATCGGTAGGCTACAGTGTTGAAGAAGTCGTTGACTTGCTTTTGGGCGTCCTCGCGAGCGCATCCATACTTCTCCTGAATTTTCCCCTCAAGCTCTTCCCAACGGCCTTCCATGCGATCAAGCTCATCGTTGGTCAGTTTGCCCCACTGTTGTTGAATTCGGCCTTTAAACTGCTTCCAGTTTCCTTCAGCCCTATCTCTATTCATACTATCTCCTTTCACAACGGTGTGAGCCGCTGCTTCGGGTTTCAGTGTGACCCAGACGG